>Ga0335071_10000018_pt1 | contig 247844 bp, 234 predicted proteins | sample Lox_Sample_15_FD_206724 | JGI IMG/M metagenome (GOLD analysis project Ga0335071, IMG submission 206724) | Soil microbial communities from Loxahatchee National Wildlife Refuge, Florida, United States - Lox_Sample_1.5 | ecosystem: Environmental > Terrestrial > Soil > Wetlands | place: USA...
TGCTCCTTGAGGACGGCGACGAGACGCGGCACCATCGGCAGGATGAACGGATGGCCGTCGTCATCGACCTTCATCAGGTCGTTCGGCACCGTCCATTTCGGTCCCGGCCGCAACGGATCGTCGGCACCGCCTTCCAGATCGAGATGGTCGATGTGCAGATAGCGCACCGCATTGGTGCGCAGGTTGGAGAGGATCAGCGCTTCAAGCGCGCGTGCCGACTGGCTCTTGATGGCGCGCAGCTCGACCATGAACTCAGGCATCTTCTCTCCGTTGAGCGCTTTCATGGGTCCGCGAATCCGCCCGCGCTTTTTGACGGGCTTGCCGAGCACCGCGACGATAGCCTCAACGCTTGCCGGATCGCCCATGGGACGCAGTTCTTCCCTCGCCGCCGCCTTCAGGACGCGGGCAACCAGCGCACGCACTTCCTCGGCCATCGCCGGCTTGGCGTCCCAGATCGGACGCATGACGTCGAGCACCTCGGGCGTGCCGATTTTCTCAATCGGCAGGTTGTTGATCGCCGTGCAATAGATCGGAATGATCCGCTTCATGCCTGCGGCATCCTTGGCGTTCTTGCGCTTGTCAGCCCACCCTGCGACGACTTTCGTGCCATAGGTTTCGAAGGTCGGGCCGGTCTTGCGGCGGCCCACGCCTTTGGTGGCCTCAGGATAGATGCCCTGCTTGATGTCGTCCTGCAGTTTGAGATGCGCGGCGAGCGCGGCGCTGTAAGAGAAATCCTCGACGCTGCCGAGTGGCGTGAGCTTGGGCTGGCGCTTCTGGCTCTCCTTCAGCATGTGCTTGGGCTTCTCCCACTGCGAATAGAACAGACGCGAGTTGCCGGTCACGAGCAGTTTGAAGCTCCGATGGTGTTCATCGGTATAGAGCTTCTGCTTGCGCTTGCCTTTCTCGTCCAGCCCGCCGTCCGGCAGGGAGTAAAGATTCTTGGCGTTGAAAAACTTGGTCATAGTTTCGGAACGTCCCAAGTTCGATTGGGCGCAGCGCCCAGTCACCCTTCGAGAGATTATCTAGTTTGATTCCGTTTTTAATTCAAAGCGGCCCGAGGCGGGTGATGAGAGATGCGGACGCAAGACATGGCTTGAGGAGAAAGCCCAGAAATAACAAAGCTTTGTCGTCACACGCGCGATGCGAGGGAAGGAGATGGGAGGAGGAGTGAGGAGGCTTGATAATACCGGTGGCTGGGGCGGGAGGGATCGAACCTCCGAATGGCGGAATCAAAATCCGCTGCCTTACCGCTTGGCTACGCCCCAAAACGCGCAACAGCTCGAAGGATCCCCTCGAGCGGATTCCTTCATGCCCCGCCGGTCTACAGAGGCGGATGCGGCTTTTCAACAGGCGAGAGGCGCAAATTCCGCGATAATCGGGCCGCGACTCCGCCCTGCCACACCCGATCCCGCCGCCGGCAGTTGAGGGACCGCCCTTTTCGTGGGAAAGACGGCCAGGTTCCTTTTTTGCCAACGAGAGGCTGCCATGACCTACCGCGCCCCGATCAATGACATGATGCTTGCGCTCAATCATGGCGCCGGCCTGGTGGCTGCCGTGAAGGCCGGCCATTACGGGGATTTCGATGCCGAGATCACCACTGCCGTGATCGAGGAAGCCGGAAAATTTGCCAGCGACGTGCTGGCGCCGCTGAACCGCGTCGGCGACGAACACGGCATCAAGCTCGAGGACGGCAAGGTGACCACGGCGCCCGGCTGGCCGGATGCCTACAAGCACTGGACCGAGGCCGGCTGGAACGCGGTGTCGGGTCCGGAAGCCCATGGCGGCCAGGGCCTGCCGCTCGCGGTCAATGCGGTCTGCACCGAGATCTGGAGCGCCGCCAACGTCGCCTTCGGGCTGTGCCCGCTGCTGACGCTGTCGGCGATCGAGGCGCTGGATGCCCATGGCAGCGTCGAGCTGAAAAAGATCTATCTCGACAAGCTGATCTCCGGAGCCTGGACCGGCACGATGCAGCTCACCGAGCCGCAGGCCGGCTCCGATGTCGGCGCGCTGCGCACCCGCGCCGAGCGCGCCGATGACGGCAGCTACCGCATCAGGGGCACAAAGATCTTCATCACCTATGGCGAGCACGACATGACCGACAATATCGTGCATTTCGTGCTCGCGCGGCTGCCCGATGCGCCCGCCGGCACCAGGGGGATTTCCTTGTTCCTGGTCCCGAAATTTTTGGTCAACGCCGACGGCTCGCTCGGCGCCCGCAACGACATCCACGCCTCCGGCGTCGAGCACAAGCTCGGCATGCACGCCTCCCCGACCTGCACCATGACCATGGGCGATCAGGGCGGCGCCATCGGCTATTTGATCGGCGAGGAAAATCAGGGCATGCGCTGCATGTTCACCATGATGAACCAGGCCCGCCTCGGCGTCGGTCTCGAAGGCGTCGGGATTGCCGACCGCGCCTATCAGCAGGCGCTCGCCTATGCGCAGGAGCGCCGCCAGGGCCGCGCGGTGGGCAAGACCGGCGACGGCTCCGACCCGATCATCGTGCATCCCGACATCAAGCGCATGCTGATGCAGATGCGCGCGCTCACCGCGGCCGCCCGCTCGATCTGCTATGCCACCGCGGTCGCGCTCGACGTCGCCGCGCGCGCCACGGACGCCAAGGTGAGAGGCGAAGCGGCCGCGCGCGGCGCGCTGCTGACCCCGATCGCGAAGGCGTTCTCCACCGACGTCGGCAGCGAAGTCGCCTATCTCGGCGTGCAGGTGCATGGCGGCATGGGTTTCATCGAGGAGACCGGCGCGGCCCAGCATTATCGCGATGCGCGCATCACGCCGATCTATGAAGGCACCAACGGCATCCAGGCGATCGACCTCGTCACGCGCAAGCTCGGGGCCAATGGCGGCGCGTCGGTGTTCGCCCTGCTGGACGAACTGAAGGACATCGTCGGCCGCGTCGAAGCCTCCAACGATCCCGCCTTCGGCACCACGGGCGCAAAACTGCGCGACGCGCTCGCGGCGCTCGATCGCACCAGCCGCTGGCTGCTGGAGCGGCTGGCCTCCGCGCCGAACGACGCACTCGCCGGCGCGACGCCGTACCTGCGGCTGTTCGGCGTGACGCTCGGCGGCTGCATGCTGGCTTCCGAGGCGCTCGCCGCCGCCGGCGATGGTGTCGCGGAGCCCGCACGCTATGTCACCATCGCACGCTTCTTCGCGGAAAACCTGTCGGTGCAGGCCGGCGCGCTGGAAAAGACGGTCACCGAAAGCGCGGACGCCATCACGGGTGCGGATGCGGTGCTGCTGGGTTAGCCAGGTGGGCAACATTGTGCCGATGATGCGCACGGCGCCTGCCCAGCAAAAGCCTGTCGCCCCCGCGAACGGGGGGGCCCATAACCACAGGTTCGAGTCGTTGATCGAGATGGCCATCACGCCTTTCTTCGCGCCAACAACCGCCTGTGGTTATGGGTCTCGGATCGGCGCTCGCCGCACGCGCTGACGCGCGGCCGGCGAGCTTGTCCGGGACGACAGCGGAGAGTGAGGTGCCACCGCGCATCCATATTCCACCTGTCAACGAGCTGAAGGACAGCGGTTCACATTCCCGCGGCACAAAATGCCCGAGTGATGCATCACGCGTGGCCCTCTGAATTGAAAGAGGGCGCAGGGAATGCCGGGTGCTGGCCGCAACCCATGGCCCCCGTGCAATGAAAAAGCACGGGGAAGGAACCACAGGTCCAGCCGAAACATCCGGCATTCCCTGCGCGACGGTTTTAACGCTTATGTCGCGCTCTCCCTGGGAACCGGGCTTTCTTGCTCCCATCGCCCGCGAGCCTCGTTCGCTCGCGCGCTTGGCCTCAGCGTCGGGAGGCCAGGACCACACGATTTTGCGTCCGCATCGGCGCCGTTCGTCCGCACGAATGACCGCGCGCGTCGCCAAAGCGTCCATCGCATCCCGCGCTCAACGTTCGTGACGATCGCGAACCTCGGTATCGAGCACGGGACGGGGCGGATCATGCTTCCGATTTACGTAAATGTCAAGCCGATTTTCGAAAATCGGAAGCAGCACGCCGCGACCGAATGGCACGACGGGCAGATTGCGCATGGCTCGCCTGCGGAATCCGGCGGGCGGGCCTAATGTCCACCGGTCCTACCATCTCCGCACAGAGGTTTTGACGGATTTGGGTGCGGCAGCATTTCTGAGTCCGCTAACTTCCGGGTCGGTGAGGGGCAGCCCGCCTTGGATGGCCGCATTGGCTGCGAGTTACAGTGACGCGGCGTCAATTTGGCGGCCGATGTACCCCGGGATAGCTGCCGACTTGATGCAGCGCCGCGAGTCGGCAGCCCTGGGTCAATTGCGGTCATTCCCGGCGGCTTATTTCACGCCCGGTCTGGATTTTGTGAAAGCAGTCGACGTATTGTCAGCAAGGGTTCGGGTCGGAAGGGTCGGAAGTGTTGAGACGCTTGATTGCTGTCCTGGGTGCCACAATACTCGTTTCCGCTACGGCTGCATTCGGAGTTGAACTCGCGCCGAAGTCTGATTGCGGTAGTCCATCCGATATCCAGGATGGCTGGGTTATCGGGGCACCTGAACGCCAAGGGTTTGACCCTACATTCCTCTGCGAGATGGGCAACGGAATAGCGGAAGGTCACCTCCCCAATGTCGACTCGATTGTCGTGGTTCGCCACGGCGTTCTCGTCTACGAAAGATACTTTGGTCCCTATGACTCGACGACTAGCCACGTCGGCAACTCAATGACAAAAAGCGTCGTCTCGCTTTTGGTCGGAATTGCGCTGGATCGCGGGTTGATCAAGGACCTGGATGCGAGAGCTTTTTCATTTTTCCCCGAGTACGCCGATCTGCGCACACCGGAGAAGGATTGGATCACGCTTCGCCATCTTCTGACGATGTCGGCTGGACTGAACGCGTCCGTATCCGGGAGGATGTTGGGCCTTGATCGCGACCCATTCCGGCACGCACTCGAAGGGACTCTTGTGAGAGATCCCGGCATTTCATTCGAATACAGCAACGTCGAAACAGAATTGATCGGGGCCATTCTTCAAAAGGTCTCAGGGAAGACCGTCGACGTTCTGGCGACGGAAGAGATCTTCGGACCTCTCGGCATCCAAGACTTTCGTTGGTACGGCCGGCTCGGCAACGATCTTCCGATGTGCAGTTCAGGACTGAGTCTGCGACCGCGCGACTGGGCAAAGATTGGACAGCTTGTCTTGAACCATGGGGCCTGGAATGGGAAACAGATCGTATCGGCGTCATGGATTTCTCAATCGACAACCAAGCAGGTGAAGGCTCCAAAAACTTTTTCATACGGTTTCCAGTGGTGGCTGGGTCGATCGACGATCCATGATCGGGTCATTGAGTGGACTGCCGCGCTTGGATTCAACGCGCAGAAGCTCATCGTCATCCCCGACCTCGACATAGTCGTTGTCTTCAATGCTTCCCGCGAGTCTGTCCAGATGGTAGCGCCTGAAATTGAATTGCTGGATCGATACATTTTACCCGCCTTGCGTTGAGGCTCATTGTCGACACCGGCAACGTCCGCTTCGGGTCACGAGTTGCCTTCCCGAATGGGTTAGCGCCACGGTCGGTGTGCCCCAGGGAGCTGCCGACTTGCTGCACGGCGCAAGTCGGCACGGGTCAAACCCGGTCGTGCGCTCCGCGCCTCAGTTCGGCTGACAGATGCAAGGCGGTCCGCCCGGACAACCCGTCAAACCTCCGCGGCGATACTAGCGTGCCGGCTTGACCGAGCGCGGCGACAGCGGCACGTGAAAGATCCTGTAGCCGGCGATCGCCGGAAACGTCTCCGCGGCCTCCGGCGTCACCAGCGCGACGACAGCGGCCGGCACCTCGCCATTGCTGAGCCTGGTCATTGCGGTGGTGCGTCCCTCGCTGAGCTGCACTTCGGTCGCGCCGGCCGCGGCGATCGCGGTGCGGACCTTGCCGCCCAGCTGGGCATAGCGGTCGTCGATTGCCACGGTCTTGCCGGCGAGCTCAGCGACCGACTTGACATCCGGACGCGCCATCACGACGGCCATCATCGCATCGGCATTGCCGGCCGACGCCTCCTTGTCCTCCGCAGCCGCGGCGACCATGTGGCCCGCATGTCGTGAGCTGGACGGGTGAGCGGGGACGGACACCGCGTTGGCCGATGGCTCCGCAACGCTTGCCTGCGCGTCGACGAAGCCGGCAGCAGTCGTCGCAACCTTCACCGATGCCTTGGCGGCGGCAGAATGCACGGCCGGAGATGATCCTGCGATCCCAGCCGCAGGCGGGTGCTTGACCGCGAACGGCGCGGGATGCGGTTTTGGAGGCGGCGCGGCGTCATCGCAATTGGCTGCGCCGGTCTCGTCGCAGGGCGACGCGCTCGCCAGCGGCGTCGGTGAATGGCTGCAGCCGAGCAATGTCAGGCCCAGCGCGCCGACCAAGAGGGCTCGCAAGCGATCGCTCCATCTCAAAATTCAAGTTCCGCCAGCAATTCTTGCTGCGTCAAACGTTGCGCGCTGGTCGTTTCACTGTTGTGGGAAAGTCTTAAACGCGCATTAAGCTTTGCCGCGCGACGGCGTCGAACGGGAGGATGGTTAATCTGGAGTGCCGCCGACGTTGACTGGAGCCGAAACAGAATGCCAGTTCACTACAGTCTGGTGATCGAACCCGCCGCGACGAGTGGCGCGCCGCTCATGCTGCTGCTGCACGGCTCCGGCGGCACGGAGCGGGACATGGTGCCACTCGCGGCAAGACTGTCGCCGGGATCGGTGGCCGTCGCCATCCGCGGTGCACTGCCCTGGGAGAACGGCTTCGCCTTCTTCCGCCGCTTCGAGGACCGATCCATCGATGAAGACAATCTCGTCACTCAGGCTGGCGTGCTCGCCAATGATATCCCGCCAATCCGTACAGGCTGTCGCTCGTCACGGGCGCCGATTGCCGTCGGCTTCTCGAATGGTGCGATCATGGCGGCGGCCCTTTTGATCCGATATCCCGGGCTGTTGTCCGGTGCGGTTCTTTTCAGGCCGCTTTCGCCGTTCGCAAGAAGGGATCGCGCAAACATTCCGGGCACGCCCGTGCTCATCATCGACGGCAGCGATGATGAGCGTCGGTCACCCGGCGATGGAGCCCGGCTGGCTCGCGGTCTGACGCGCCACGGTGCCACCGTGACGCACCATGTGTTGCGCGCCGGGCATTCGCTCGAGGAGCAGGACCTGTGCCTCGCGCGCGAATGGCTCGAAGCCCAGGGATCGTGGGTCGACCGCAACACCGATCCGCAACGCCCCATGCTCGGCGAAGACAGCAGCGTCCTGCTCTGAAAGATGAAGGCCGATCGATCCGAGAATCAGCCCGTTGTCCGCGCGCCCACAATCAGTGGCCGACGACGACTTCGCTGATCTGGATCACCGGAGCCAGGTCGGTGTAGTTCGGGATGTCGCCCATGATCTCCTGCGCATGCGGCCCAAATCCCTTCTGGAACGCCTCGACCGAGTCGCAGAAGATGTGGCACATGCCGACATAGGTTGCGGGTGCTCCCGGCGCGCCGCCGGCCAGACCCTTGTCGATCGTGTAGTATTTGCAGGCATCGCCGAGCCGCGCCTTCACCAGCGGCATGTGCTTGTCGCGATAATAATCGTGGTCAAAGCGTGCGCCCGGATTGTTCGGATACATGACGCTGACTTTGATCATGGCGTGCTTCCTCCCAAAAAAAGCTTGCCGGTTGACGTCCGGCGTGGCGGCGAACTCTGCGTCAGATTTGCCGATCCTGCAACCGCAAAGACGCGCGTTCAGCAACGGTCGAAACAGGACTGCAGCACGAATCCGTAGGCTGTGGTCCACCTTACGGGCGCGACTTCAGCGAGCGCGGCGACAGCGGCACGCGAAACGTTCGAAAGCCCGTGACGTCAGGAAATGTGTCCGCCGCGTCGGGAGGGACGAGCGCCACGATGGCCGCCGGCACCTCGCCGTTCACCAGGCGATCGATCGCCGTCGTCGTCGCCTCGCTCAATTGCACTTCGGTCGCGCCCGCGGCCACGATCGCGGTCCGGATCACGCCGGCGGATGCGGCAAACCTGCCGTCGATCGCGACGCTCTTCGCAGTGAGGTCGGAGACATCGGTGATGTTCAGACGTGTCATCAGGACGGCGACGAGACCTTCCGCATCGTCTGCCGTCGCCGCCGAGTTGCTGCGTTCTGCATCCGCAGAGGCGGCAGCAACCTCCTGCTGGATCGTTCGCGCGACCTGCGGCTTGTCCTGCGGTGGCGCGGATGAGGACGCTGCGTTGCCATCGGCGGGAGCAGGAGCCGCGTGCGCCGGCGTAGCGACGGGCTCAGGCGTCGCGGCAGGCGGTTTTGGCGGAGCCGGGGAAAGCGGGCGCGATGGTGTGCTCTCGCCCTTCGCCGCGCTCACCCTGGAGACCGCCACCTTCGCATTGCGATTCTTTCCGGCGTGACCGGAGGGCCGCTTCGCGCTTTTCGCCGCATGGGGCGGCCTGCCGTGCAGATCTTCGGGTTTCGACCTGAACGACACGAGTCCCAACGGCGGGCGCGGCGTGCTCCCCTCGTCGAAGATGAGGCTGTCGCCGTCGGGGCACGAGGTTGCGAGCGCCGGCGATGGCGGTGAATGGCTGCAGCCGGTCAAGCTGAGACCCAGCGCGCCGATGAGAAGCTTTCTCAAGCAGTCGCTCCGTGGAGGCCTTGTTCCGCCGGCAATTCTTGCTGCGTCGAACGATATTGCGCTGGTCGATGCAGTTTTGAACGAAACGATTAAGCGTGCATTAAGCCTGCGGTATCGGCCCGACGGAGCGTGCCAATGGTTAACGCAGCATTACCGCACAAATCATCCGCGCGGACAGACCGCGTTGCCGGTGACGCGATGCACCAGAACCACGCGAGGATTTGCCTTGCAGCAAACCAGATTCCGACTGCGACAAAAATGTCGATCCGGGAACGGCGGGCGACGTGACGCGTTCTTAGCTCACCGATTCCTGATGAAGGAGAAGATCACATGTTAACGAAATTTCTGGCAGCGGGCCTGATCGGCTCGGCGCTGCTCGTTTCGCCCGTGCTCGCGGCAGATACGGGTGCGATGAACAAGGTCGGCACGTCGACCACCGCCGAAGCGTATCACGGCGACTGGCGCACGTCGAAGGTCGTGGGTTTGAGCGTTTACAACAACAAGGATGAGAACATCGGCGCGATCAGCGATCTGCTGATGGACAAGAGCGGCAACATCAAAGCCGTTGTGGTCGGCGTCGGCGGTTTCCTCGGCATGGGTGAGCATCTGGTCGCAATCCCGTTCGAGAAGATCAAGTTCGTGGACGAGCCGGCCAAGACGGCTTCGACGACGAACACCAATCCGCCCGCCGCGAACCCGCCGAACCGGCCGGCCTCGAGCACGACGACGGGCGCTGCGACCAGCAGCAGCACGACGACCGCCAAATCCAACGCGTGGTACCCCGATCACGCCATGTTCGACGCGACCAAGGACGAGCTGAAGAATCTGCCCGAGTTCAAATATTCGAGCTGAGATCCGTTTCATCGCATCGTGACATCACAAAGAGCGCCCGGCCCTGCCGGGCGCTCTTTTGCTGGGGTCAAAAGCACGATCAAAGTTGGTCAGACCGACATCTCCGCACGCGTGTTTCAGCTCTCCCCGCTTGCGGGGAGCGCACCACCCCAGCCGCCGGCAGATGACGCCGGCGCTTGCCGCGCTGTTCGAGACGCTGCGCTACCGGCGCTGATGTTTCGTGAAATCGTCGTGCCGACCGTCTATGATCGAGCCATGAATCATCCGCTTGCCCTCGTCCTCGCCGCGTTCGCGCTGCTTGCCGCCTCGCCCGCGCCGGCCCAGAGCCAAAACCCGGTCGAGCTGCGCATTCTCGCGATCAACGATTTTCACGGCAATCTGCGCCCGCCCCCGGGCGGCATCCGGATCACCGATCCCGACGACCGGACGAAAAAGATTCTGGTGCCGGCCGGCGGCGCCGAATACATGGCGACCCTGATAAAGCAGCTCCGCGAGGGTCATGCCAACACCATCTTCGTCGCGGCCGGCGACCTGATCGGCGCCAGCCCGCTGCTGTCAGGCCTGTTTCATGACGAGCCGACCATCGAGTCGCTCTCGATGATGGGGCTCGCGGTCGCCTCCGTCGGCAACCATGAATTCGACGAGGGCAAGGATGAGCTCTTGCGGATGCAGAAGGGCGGCTGCCACCCGGTCGACAAGTGCCAGGGACCGCATGCGTTCGAAGGGGCCAAATTCCACTATCTCGCCGCCTCGACGGTCGACACCGCGACCGGCAAGACGGTGTTTCCACCCTATGAGGTCCGCAGTTTTGACGGCGTCCCCGTCGCCTTCATCGGCCTGACGCTCAAGGGCACCGCCGGGATCATCTCGCCATCGGCCGCCGCGGGGCTCGAATTCCGCGACGAGGCGGACACCGTGAACGCGCTCGTTCCCGAACTGAAGGCGCGCGGCGTCGAGGCGATCGTGGTCTTGATCCATGAAGGCGGCTGGCCGACCGGCGACTACAATGAATGCCCCGGGATTTCCGGCCCGATCGTCGACATCGTCAAAAAGCTCGATCCTGCCGTCGACATCGTGATCTCCGGCCATACCCACCAGGCCTATGTCTGCGAGATCGATCACCGCCTGGTCACGAGCGGCGACAAGTACGGCACGCTGGTCACCGCGATCGACGTCAAACTCGATCGCACGACGCGCGACGTGATCAGCGCGAAGGCCGACAATGTCATCGTGCGCAATACGCTTGCGAAAGACGCCGCGCAGACCGCCCTGCTCGCGGCCTACGACAAGGTGGCGGCGCCGCTTGCCGGCCGCCGCGCCGGGACCATCACCGAGACGCTGTCGCGTGCGCCGAATGCGGCCGGCGAGAGCGTGCTCGGCGATATCGTCGCCGATGCGCAGCTCGCGGCGACGTGCAGCGAGAAGGATGGCGGCGCGGCGGTCGCCTTCACCAATCCCGGCGGCATCCGCACCGATGTGATCAGGCAAGGCGACGGCAGCGTCAGCTATGCCGACCTGTTCGCGAGCCAGCCGTTCCGCAACCAGCTGGTGACGCTGACGCTGACCGGCGCCGACATCAAGAGCATGCTGGAGCAGCAATGGCTGGATCCCGGCCGCCCGCGCATCCTGCAGGTCTCCGGCGGATTCAGCTATGCTTTCGACAATGACAAGCCGTTCGGCGAGCGCGTGATCGCCGAGCGCATGATGCTGAACGGCGCGCGCATCGCGCCCGCGCAAGACTACCGCGTCACCGTCAACAACTTTCTCGCGCAGGGCGGCGACGGTTTTGCCGCGCTGAAGAACGGCACCAACGCACAGTTCGGTGCTTACGACAGCGACGCGCTTTTCGCCTACTTCCAAGCCAAGGGCGAGATCGCCCCGACCACACCCGATCGCATCGCGCGGGTGAACTAGCACCGTCATTGCGAGGCGCTTTTGCGCCGAAGCAATCCAGACCATCCTCGCGGCGAGATTTCTGGACTGCTTCGCGGAGCCTGTCATCGGGCCGCGCTTCGCGCGGACCCGTTGGCTCGCAGTGACGGTGGTCGGTACTGTCTTTCCCGGACTTTCGCCCTTTCCGAGCGGGCGGCGACGTCTTAAGTTAGCGCCTTGGCCCAAACGGCGCCCGCCACGCTATCCAGGGTTTTCAATGTCCACCTTGTATCTGACCCATCCGGCCTGCCTCGATCATGTGACGCCCGAGGGCCATCCCGAGCGGTCCGACCGGCTGCGCGTGGTGGGCCAGGTGCTGTCGGAAGAGCGCTTTGCACCGCTGGTGCGCGGCGAGGCGGTGGAAGGCAATCTCGACCTGGTCACGCTCTGCCACAACGAGCACTACGTCACCGAGCTGCGCCACATCGCACCGACCGAGGGCATGATCTACATCGACGGCGACACCTCGATGTCGCCGGGAACCTGGGAAGCCGTGATGCGCGGCGTCGGCGGCGCGGTGGCCGCGACCGAGGCGGTCATGAGCGGCACGCACAAGAACGCCTTCGTCGCGGTGCGCCCGCCCGGCCACCACGCCGAGCACAACAAGCCGATGGGCTTTTGCTTCTTCGACAACGTCGCAATCGCCGCACGCCACGCCCAGCGCAAGTTCGGCATCGGCCGTGCCGCGGTCGTCGATTTCGACGTCCATCACGGCAACGGCACGCAGGACATCTTCTGGTCCGACGCAACCGTGATGTACTGCTCGACCCACCAGATGCCGCTGTTTCCGGGCACCGGATCGCGCGGCGAGCGCGGCGAACATGATACCATCGTCAACGCGCCGCTCGCCTCCGAGGACGGCAGCCTGCAGTTCCGCAGCGCCTTCGAAAACGTCATCCTGCCGCAGCTCACGAAATTCGCGCCCGAGCTGATCATCATTTCGGCCGGTTTCGACGCGCATTTCCGCGATCCCCTGGCCTCGCTCAATCTGCGCGCCGAAGATTTTTCGTGGGTCACGAAGAAGCTGATGGACGTCGCCGAAACCTCCGCCGGCGGGCGAATTGTGTCGGTGCTCGAAGGCGGCTATGATCTTCAGGGATTGAAGGAATCGGTCGCCGCCCACGTCACCGCCTTGATGAACGGCTGATCTGCCGCATTGATGAACGGCGGGACCCGCACGGCGAGGTCGGCCTCATTGGTGGCGTGCAGGGTCTGGACGTCACAATCTGCCCGCACTGATCGATTTTAACCCCCGGAGCTGTTGCGGCCCGCCACAAGTTCCTGCATCAGGGCAGGCACTGGAACCCAAGGGAGGGACCGGCCGGATTCGCCCCACGCGTGAATGCGTCAAGTTAGGAAAGCAGCATGGCAGAAAACACCCTCATCGACGTCAAGAAGCTCTCCTTCGAGCGCGCGATCGAAGAACTCGAATCGATCGTGAAGCGGCTGGAGGACGGCAAGGTGCCGCTTGAGGAATCGGTCGCCATTTATGAACGGGGCGAAGCGCTGAAGCGGCGCTGCGAGGATCTGCTCCGGCAGGCCGAGGCGCGGGTCGAAAAAATCACCGCGGACGCGAGCGGCGAGGTCACCGGCGTCGAACCGCTGGACGTGCAATAGCCGTTCGCGGCACTTTTGGGCAACATGAGCGGTCAAAAGCCGCCGTTGCGACGGCCTCGGCCAAAAGCCCGTCAAAAAGCTCTTGGCGCCCCCTCCGGCCTGCTATAGTGCGACGTGCTGCCGGACATCTCGAGCCCGGCCGGGCCCGCCGGGGGGAGTGACGTTGCGCGTCCAAGAGCGCCATATCATTTATGTACAGGGCTATGATCCCCGGGGCCTTGCGCAATATTACCGGATGTTCCGCACGGAACTGCGCAAGTTCGGGCGCCTCTATCAGGTCAACAGCACGCTCGGCCGTCCGCAAAGCCGCTCCAACGACGAGATCACGTCCTGGACCATCGAGACCGAAGCCGAGGGCTGGAAGACCCGCACCACCTACGATTTCCTGCGTTTTGAGGATTTCATCCAGCGCGACCTCGCCTCTCCGATCTGGCGCACGGTGCTGCGCGCCGTCTTCTTCTATTGGCGGCTGGTGTTCAACGGCACGATGGGGCGCTTCACCCGCGCGAACTGGCGCTTTGCGACCTTCATCACCTACCCGCATTTCATCCTGCTCCTGGAGGCGCTCGCGGTCGGGGCCTTCGCCTTCGTGTTCGAAAAGGGCCTGCAGGCGCTCGGCCTGCCACTGTTCGCCAGCGCGCCGCTTGCCTTTGCGCTGTTCATTGCCGTGCTCGGTATTTTGCTCAAATACACCGAGAACCAGACCTACGTGCTCTATCTCTTGTGCGACTGGATCTGGACCTGGGAATTCGCGCGCCGGCAGCGCCCGGAATGGGATGAGCGGATCGACCGCTTTGCCGACTATCTGTGCAAGGTGGCGCGCACGAGCGATGCCGACGAGATCGTCATCGTCGGCCACAGCTCCGGATCCTTCCTCGGCACCGAGATCGTGGCGCGCGCGCTCAAGCTCGACCCGGCACTCGGCAAGCATGGCCCGCGCATCATGCTGCTGACGCTCGGCGGCAATTATCCGATCGTCGGTTTTCACGCGGCGGCACAGCATTTTCGCGATCACCTGCGCGAGCTTGCGATCGAGCCGTCGGTCGAGTGGATCGAATGCCAGGCCCGCAAGGACGTGATGAACTTCTTCCAGCTCGACCCGCTGGCAAGCCATGGCATCGAGGTCGGCGAGGCAAGGTGCAACCCGAAGATCGTCCCGGTCCGGTTCCGCGAAATCATCGACGCCAGCCATTACAACCTGTTCCGCTGGCAGTTTTTCCGCGTCCATTTCCAGTTCGTGATGGCCAACGAACGGCCGCATGCCTACGACTTCTTCATGATCGTCTGCGGGCCGGTTCCCCTGCGCGAACGCATGGCTTCTCCGCAAGCAGCGTTAACGGTCGTCACTGCGGAGGAGCCGGATCGGCGGGAAAAAGCCTGGCTTGCGCTCGAATCTGGCGTTCCCGGCCGCGGAACTGCCGCGGATTTGACCGGGGAGGAACCTTCCGCGCGACTCAGCCGTTAAGATTTTCGGCGTCCTGTTGACCTTGGTCATGGCCGGCAGGCGTGCCAGCGGGTTGGCTTTGGCCGCAGCTTTGGTGTAAAGCTTTCGGGAACTACGGGCTTTTTGCGGGCTCTTTTGGCGGTCGGCGCCTCCGGAACTAAGAGCTTGCAAATGCTTGGGGAATGCGGCCGGGACGGGGCTAAGCCGCGGAAAGTGACGTCGATCACGTTGACCGATTGGGGAACAAACTAGGCTCTGAGACTGGCTTTCTGCCCGTGCAGGTGACACCGACGGCCCATGCTTTTGCTGAGCCGATTGAACGCAACCCGTCTGTCGTCGGACCAATGCTCCGACATGCAAAATTGGAATATCGCTGTGACCACATTCAGTAAGACGCCGCTTCTCGATACCATTCGTACGCCCGATGACCTCAGGCGGCTCAAGGTGGACCAGCTCCGGCAGGTGGCCGACGAGCTCCGCCAGGAGACCATCGACGCCGTCTCGGTGACCGGCGGACACTTTGGCGCCGGCCTCGGTGTGGTCGAGCTGACCACGGCCATCCATTACACCTTCGACACCCCGCGCGACCGCCTGATCTGGGACGTCGGCCACCAGGCCTATCCGCACAAGATCCTGACCGGTCGGCGCGACCGCATCCGCACGCTGCGCACCGGCGGTGGCTTGTCCGGCTTCACCAAGCGCGCCGAGAGCGACTACGATCCGTTCGGCGCCGCGCATTCCTCGACCTCGATCTCCGCCGGCCTCGGCATGGCGGTGGCGCGCGACCTCTCCGGCGGCAAGAACAACGTGATCGCCGTGATCGGCGACGGCGCGATGTCGGCCGGCATGGCCTATGAGGCCATGAACAATGCGGGCGCGATGAACTCCCGCCTGATCGTCATCCTCAACGACAACGACATGTCGATCGCCCCGCCGGTCGGCGCGATGTCGGCCTATCTGTCGCGGCTCTACTCCGGCAAGACCTACCGCACGCTGCGCGAGGCGGCGAGGCAGATCAACAAGCGCCTGCCCAAGGTATTGGCCAACCGCGCCAACCGCGTCGAGGAATTCTCCCGCGGTTTCATGATGGACGGCGGCACGCTGTTCGAGGAGCTCGGCTTCTATTATGTCGGCCCGATCGACGGCCACAACCTCGACCATCTGCTGCCGGTGCTGAAGAACGTGCGCGACATGGAGACCGGGCCGATCCTGCTCCATGTCGTGACCCAGAAGGGCAAGGGCTACGGTCCGGCCGAGGCGTCGGCCGACAAGTACCACGCCGTGGTCAAGTTCGACGTCGCGACCGGCGCGCAGGCCAAGGCCAAGCCGAATGCGCCGGCCTACCAGAACGTGTTCGGCCAGAGCCTCGTCAAGGAAGCGCAGAAGGACGACAAGGTGGTCGGTATCACCGCGGCGATGCCGTCGGGCACCGGCATCGACATCTTTGCCAAATCGTTCCCCAACCGCACCTTCGACGTCGGCATTGCCGAGCAGCATGCCGTGACTTTTGCGGCCGGGCTCGCGAGCGAAGGTTTTAAGCCGTTCTGCGCGATCTATTCGACCTTCCTGCAGCGCGGCTATGACCAGGTGGTGCACGACGTCGCGATCCAGAGCCTGCCGGTGCGCTTTGCCATCGACCGCGCCGGGCTGGTCGGCGCCGACGGCGCGACCCATGCCGGCTCGTTCGACAATGCCTATCTCGGCTGCCTGCCGAATTTCGTCATCATGGCGGCCTCCGACGAGGCCGAGCTCGTCCACATGGTCGCCACCCAGGTTGCGATCGACGACCGCCCGAGCGCGGTGCGCTATCCGCGCGGCGAAGGCCGCGGCGTCGAGATGCCCGAGGTCGGCATCCCGCTCGAAATCGGCAAGGGCCGCATCGTCCGCCAGGGCAGCAAGATCGCACTGCTGTCGTTCGGCACCCGCCTCGCCGACTGCGAGAAGGCGGCCGACGAACTCGCCGCCCACGGCCTCTCCACTACGATCGCGGACGCGCGCTTCATGAAGCCGCTCGACGTCGACCTCGTGCTGAAACTGGCCCGCGAGCACGACATCCTGATCACGATCGAGGAAGGTTCGATCGGCGGCTTCGGGTCCCATGTCATGCAGGCGCTCACCGACCACGGCGCGCTCGACAACGGCCTGGTCCGGGTCCGCACGATGGTGCTGCCCGACGTCTTCCTCGATCACGACACCCCGGCGGCAATGTATGGCCGCGCCGGCCTCGACGCCAAGGGCATCGTCGCAAAAGTGTTCGAGGCGCTCGGCAAGGATTACAAGGTCGACGCCGTCAAGACGGCCTGAACCGCGACCGCAAGGCGCGTCATCGCGAAGCCTGTCCCGGACCGGGTCCAGGACGGGCTCGCGCGATCACGGCGTCTCACGACAACGAGCCTGTTGCCCATGAAGGTGTATCTGGCAGGCCCTGACGTCTTCCTGCCGGACGCGGTGGAGGTCGGGCAGCGCAAGGCCGCGATCTGCGCGCGCCATGGCCTGACCGGACTTTATCCGCTGGACAACGCGGTCGACCTTGCGGCCAATGACGCCTCGCGCGCGATCTATGCGGCCAACGAGGCGATGATGCTCGCAGCCGATGCCATCGTCGCCAATCTGACGCCGTTCCGTGGCGCCAGCGCCGATGCCGGCACCGTATACGAGCTTGGCTTCATGGCCGGCCGCGGAAAGCTCTGCCTCGGCTATTCCAACGACATCTGGAGCTACACCGAGCGGGTGCGCCGGCGCGAGCCTGTGAAGGCGGTGGACGACGGCCGCCTGATCGACGCCGAGGGCCTGTGGGTCGAGGATTTTGGCCTCGCCGACAATTTGATGATCGTCCATGGGCTCGACATCCATGGCTATCAGCTGATTGCCCCGCGCCTGCCGCCGCTCGATCCCTGGCACGATCTCGCGGCATTCGAGGCCTGCGTGCGTCTTGCCGCCGAGCGGCTCGCACCACCGCCAAAGCCAAAGCCGCGTCCCGCGATGCGCGCCGCACGGCGACGGTGATGCGCATGGCGACCTCCTCAAAAAAACCATCCAGGAAACGCGCTGATATCGTTCTGGTCGAGCGCGGCGTGTTCGAGAGCCGGGCGCGCGCCCGCGCGGCGATCGAGGCCGGCCTGGTTCGCGCCGACGACAAGCAGGTGACAAAACCATCCGATGTGATCCGCGCCGATGCCGCGCTCGAGGCCGAACCCGCGCACCCCTACGTGTCGCGCGGCGGGGTCAAGCTGGCCGGCGCGCTGGAGCGCTACCCGATCGCGATCGAGGATCATGTCTGCCTCGACGTCGGCGCCTCGACCGGCGGCTTCACCGAGGTGCTGCTGGCAAACGGCGCCGCAATGGTATTCGCGCTCGATGTCGGGCGCGAACAGTTGCATCCGTCGCTGCGGGACCATCCAAAGATCGTCTCAATGGAGGCGACCGACATCCGCAGCTTTGAGAACAAGCGGCTCCCCGCGCGGCCGGACATCGTCGTGATCGATGTCAGCTTCATCTCGCTGAAGGCGGTGCTCCCCGTGGCCTTGTCGCTGGCCGCCGCGCCGATGCATCTGCTCGCGCTGATCAAGCCGCAATTCGAGGTGCAGGGCCATCACGACAAGCGCGGCGTGGTGCGCGACGCGGCGGTGCACGAAAAGGTCTGCGAAGACATCAAGGCTTTTGCCACCTCGCTCGGCTGCACCGACATCGCGGTGTTTGCCTCGCCGATCACGGGCGGCGATGGCAACGCCGAATTCTTTCTCGGCGCGCGCCGTGGCTGAGCGGCTGACCATCGATCATGTCGGCCATTTCGGCGACGGCGTCGTCGTGATGGATGGCGACAATGTCTATGTGCCCTACACGCTGCCCGGCGAGGTTGTCGAGGTCGCCGCCATTGCCGGCCATCCGGACCGGCGCCGGCTGCTCACGATCGAGCATGCGAGCGAGGCGCGGATTGCGCCGCTCTGCCCGCATTTTGGCGTCTGCGGCGGCTGCGCCATCCAGCACTGGGACGCCGCGCAGTACCGCGCCTGGAAACACGCCCTCGTGGTCGAGACGCTGCGGCTTGCAAAACTCGATTGCGCGGTCGGGCCCCTGATCGACGCCCACGGTGCCGGCCGCCGGCGCATCACGCTGCATGCGCGGCTCGGCAGCCATGATGTGCTGAAAGTCGGCTTTGCCGCTGCGGGCTCGCACGACATCATTCCGGTCGATCGCTGCCCGATCCTCGATCCTGCCCTCGCCGGTGCGCTGGAGGCCGCCTGGGCGCTGGCCGAGCCGCTGAAACCCGCCGGCAAGCCCCTCGACATCCAGATCACCGCCACCGAAGGCGGCCTCGATGTCGACATCCGCGGCTCCGGGCCGTTGAAGGCTCAGCTGGTGACCGCGCTGTCGCGCGTCGCCGAAAAACATCGCCTGGCGCGACTGACGCGGCACGGCGAACTTGTGCTGCTGCGCAATGCGCCGGTCATCGCCGTTGGCCCGGCGCACGTGACGCTGCCGCCGGGCTCCTTCCTGCAGGCCACCAGCGCCGGCGAAGAGATTTTGGCAAAGCTCGTGGCCGAGCATTCTGGGCGCGCCAAACACATCGCCGACCTGTTCTGCGGCGTCGGACCGTTTGCACTGCGGCTGGCGCAGCGCGCCCGCGTGGCCGCCTTCGACAGCGAGGCCAACGCCGTCGCCGCGCTCCAGAAGGCCGCCGCGGCGACGTCCGGCCTGAAGCCCGTGAAAGCCGAGCCGCGCGACCTTTTCCGCCGGCCTCTCGTTCCGCAGGAGCTACGCGATTACGACGCCGTCGTGTTCGATCCACCGCGGCAGGGCGCGCTCGCACAAGCCAAGCAGCTCGCCGCCAGCGCGGTGCCAGTCGTGATCGCGGTGTCCTGTAATGCCGCGACCTTTGCCCGCGACGCCCGGCTCCTGATCGACGGCGGCTACAAATGCGAAGGCGTCACGCCGGTCGACCAGTTCCGCCACACGCCGCATGTCGAACTGGTCGCGCGGTTCTCGCGGTGAGTCAGAAGTAGCTCCTGCGGCACGCTCGTAGTGCTCCCCTCCCCCCGCAAGGCGGAGGGAGCGCACCGCCGTCGCCGCTCCAATCCCGCTCCATTTCTGAGAACTGCGCCCTACCGCACCACGTCGAGCTTCACGTTGGCGACGCCGGCATGCAGCATGCCGAGTGCGCGGGCCGCCGAGTAGGAGACGTCGACCACGCGTCCCCGCACATAAGGACCGCGGTCGTTGACCCGCACCATCACCGACCGCCCGGTGGAGACGTTGGTCACGCGCAGCCGCGTGCCGAACGGCAGGCTCGGATGCGCGGCCGTCAGTTCGTTCGGGTTGAACTGTTCGCCATTCGCCGTCTCCTGGCCTTCGCTGTAGAAGCTGGCAACGCCGCTCGATGCGGGATGGGCCTCATTGTGCTCGGTGACGAAAGGCGCTCGCGGTGCAGCCGCGGTATGCACACGTGGCGCGTAGACGACCGAGCGACGCGGCTCGAGCGCGGCCTGCCTGACCGGGGCGGACAGCGCTGCTTTCCTGCTGACGAGGGACGACTGCGCACAGGCGGCCAGCGAGGCGGCCGCCAGGATCATGGTGAGGCACCGGATGAGATGGCGAGGCAGGTCGGCCCAGGCGACCGTGACGCCCCAAGCCATGACGCCGACCCCAAATCCAGGACCAAGTCCAAGAGACGCTGCAACAGACGCTGCACGAGACGCTGCACCGGTACGGTCGATGGCCAACATGAAATCGCCCTCCGTCCCCCGCCGGCATCAAGAGCCGCAGCCAATCGGGGCAGAAAGGTGGCAAGGCTGGGCATAACTCGCCATGATTGTGTGAATTGCCTCCAGCTGTTGCCACATTGCCACAACCTGGCGGCGAGTCGGTGTTCTCCCTACCCCCTTTGCGGGGAGAAGGGGGGTGGGCGTCCACACTCTCAGCTTGTCGTTTGGCGCCCCCACCCCGGCCCTCCCCAGCAAGCGGGGAGGGAGCCGACCTCCATTGGGGTCCGGAAAACTTACGCCTGCCGATCGGGTCTCTCGCATCCGTGCGGCGCCTGCAGCGCGCCGCGCGTGAAGCAGACCCGCTTGGCCTGACGTTTCGGCCGCGACAGGACATCGAGCCTGACCTTCGCGACGCCGGCGTCCACCATCCCCAGCGCCTTGGCTGCCGAGAGTGACAGGTCGACCACGCGGCCTTTGATGTACGGGCCGCGGTCGTTGATGCGAACCGTCACCGAGCGCCCCGAGGTCAGGCTGGTCACGCGCAGCTTGGTCCCGAACGGCAAGGTCCGATGCGCCGCGGTCATTGCGTTGGTGTTGAATCTTTCGCCGTTCGCCGTCTGTATTCCCTCGGTGTAGAAGCTGGCGATGCCCTGCGAAAACGTAGCTGCGGCAGCCGAGTTGTCGGCTGTGTTCGAAGGACGGGATCGCGGTGCGGCCACCAGGCGGCTGTCCGGCGCAAACCAGACCGGCCGGCTATTTTCGAGCGCAGCCTGCCGGGTTGGCGAAAAGATGCCTGCCCGTTTGGCGCCGATCGGTGACTGCGCGCAGGCTGCGAGCGAAGCGGCCGACAAGGCGACCGCAGCCCATCGAACGAGGCGGCCTCCGGCCGGAATGTTGCACGGCGCAGCTGACCTGATAGCGCCGGCTCCGACATCGAAACCTAAGGTAGTTCCGCGGCTGATGGGCGGCATATGTTATGCTTCCTCCCTCCCAGCCGGGAGAAATTCGACAGGGCAAAATCGGCACTATGGCGACGGAACCGTGGCCAGATCATTTCGCCAGCCCCTCCCGCCGGTCAGGCGTCGCGCGTAAGGTGTGGCGCGGCAGGACCGCACCAACACACAAGAGTTGTCATGCGAGAGGATGATCTTCTGCAGCGTGTGCTGAGGGGCCTCGCCGACGTCGAGAGCATCGCGGCGATCGTGCTCGGCGGCTCGCGCGCGCGGGGCACGGCGCATGCAACGTCCGACTACGACATCGGTCTGCACTTCGCCTCAGCGCGGCCGCTCGATACCGATCGGCTGCTAAAGGCGGTGAAGACGTTCGTCGATGACCCTGACAACGCGACGGTGACGCCGGTCGGCGCCTGGGGACCGTGGATCGTCGGCGGCGGATGGCTGTCGGTTCGGGGATGCAAGGTCGACCTGCTCTATCGCAACGTCGAGCAGGTCAGCGATGTCATCGACGCGTGCCGCGCGGGCGAGATCAGCATGCACTACCAGGCCGGCCATCCGCACGGCTTCTGCTCGGCGATCTGGATGGGCGAGATCGCGCTCTGCAAGGTGCTGCATGATCCCAGCGGGATCATCGCGCCGCTGAAGGCGAAGACGGTGCCCTACCCTGCAGAGCTCGGCGACGCGCTGATCGGCCGCTTTGCGTGGGAGATCCTGTTTGCCATCGAGAACGGCGAGCTCGCCGCTTCGCGCGACGAACAGACCCATGTGGCGGGCTGCACCTATCGCGCGCTCGCCTGCGCGGCGCAGGTGCTGTTCGCGCTCAACGGCCGCCATTTGATCAACGAAAAGGGCGCGCTTGCAGAGGCGGCAACATTCCCGCTGACGATCCCGAACCTGGTGGGGCGGACCACACAGGTCTGGCGGTTCATCGGCGCGGGCGATTTTTTGCGCGCCTTCGCGATTCTGCGTGCGTTGGACCGTGAGCTCAACGAACTGCTGAGACGCTCGGGACGCTAAAGCGTCTTGCCGCACGTCTTCTGCTTCAGCCCCTCAGTCGTAAGGTGAGTGGCCTTCATCTTTTCGATGACCTCACCGGGGATCTGGCATTTGACGGAATTGGCTTGCATGAAGTTGATCAGCCGGATTTCCGCTTCCTCAAAGCTGGTGATCAGCTTGCATGCGGTTTCCGGCGATGCCTTGCTCTGGCTGGCTTCCCTGATCGGCTGCGCCTTCGCTTCCCAATCCTGCTTCAATGCGATGGATTGCTGGCGGCATTGATCGGCAACGGTGCCGCCGGCGGTCGACGCACCGTCAGCGCGCGCCTTGTCATGAAAAGCGACGAGGCTTGCGGCGACACACCCCGCAAGCGCAACACAACGGATCAAGTGAGGCCTCCCTTGGTTCCGCGATACACGAGCTCTACCTGCCCCACCTGTCCTGCCAGATCTTTTCGCCGATCAGGCAGGAGACGCGCGGCTCCTTTTCCGCGACCGGCACGACGCGCGGCGCTGGCGTCCGGTCCGCCACTTCCTGCAGCAGTTTTGTGCGGATCGCCTCCTTGAATTTTTCGCGGCCCTTGATCGGCACCACGAAGGAGCCAGGACCGCCGATCACGCAGTCCTCGTAGTACCAGTCGAGATTGTCGATATCCATGGTCGAATAGGACGGCTCCTTCACCATGATCGGCAGGCCGTTGATCACGATGCCCTTCGACAGCGCCTCGTCGCGCGCGGGAACGACCGGTGCGCCGTTGTTGTTCGGACCATCGCCGGAAATGTCGATCACGCGGCGCAGGCCCTTGTACTGGTTCTGGTCGAACAGCGGCATCGCGAAATAGATCGCGCCCGAGATCGAGGTGCGCGAGGCGCGACGGATCGGCGTCTTCCGGATCTCGTCGGCGACGGCGCCCGCGCTCTCCGGGCCGTCGATCACGCGCCAGGGAATGATGACCTTCTGATCGCTGGAAGCCGCCCACTCGAAATAGGTGATGGCGATCTTGCCGGTCGGGCCGGCCTTGAGTGCCTGCAAGAACTCCTTCGAGACGATCGCATCTGCATAGCCCTCGCGCTGGACCGCCAGTTCGTCCATGTCCATCGAATACGAGATGTCGGTGGCCAGAATCAGTTCGACATCGACCTGCGTCTCACCGCCCTTGTCGGCCACGATGCGGCCCGATTCATCCCGCGGAGCCGGCGCGGCTGAGCTTGCGACGTCGCTTCCGGCCAGCACGCCTGCGACCAGCAAGGCACCCACAGTTCCGATCGAGACACACCAGCGCATTGCGGTCCTCCCGTGGCTAGTTGCAATCGTGACACGCATTTTGCGCTTCGCAAAGCGGGAACGCCGGCTAAAATTCACATTCGAGTTAGTCTCCTGACAGCGGAGTTAGTCTTCAGCCGACAGCATTACCGATTTCTGCCGCGGTCGAGGCAGCCGGCCGAATCCCGCTCCTGCATGGAGGCCATCGCGAGCCCGCAGGTTTTCACGCCTGCCCGGACGCGATAAGGTAACGACATCCTGCCAGCTCAGGACCGGGCGCAAATGATCGACACGGTGACCAAGCCCAAAGTTAGGACGCGCACCAAGACCGAGCGGCCGCGCCTGCACAAGGTCATCCTGGTCAATGACGACTTCACGCCGCGCGAGTTCGTGGTCACGGTGCTGAAGGGCGAATTCCGCATGAGCGAGGACCAGGCCTACAAGGTGATGATCACCGCGCACCGGCGCGGGGTCTGCGTCGTCGCCGTGTTCACCAAGGACGTCGCAGAGACCAAGGCGACGCGCGCCACCGATGCCGGGCGCGCCAAGGGCTATCCGCTGCTGTTCACCACAGAGCCCGAGGAGTAGGCAGCAGAGCCCGAGGAGTAGGCAGCGCCGTCCTCACGAAGAGTTTGCCGTCATCGCTTCATCGCGCAGGCCATAGACGCGCTGCGGCGACGACAGGCCCGCGATCGGGAATTCGCCGAGGTCGCTCCAGTCGCCGGCACGAAGCCCTGCAAAGTCGGACGACGCGACGACGGTGCGGCCGAGCCGGCCTGCGATCTTCTCCAGCCTTGCCGCGAGATTGACCGCAGGACCGATGCAGGTGAAATCGAGCCGGCCGCTGCCGCCGATATTGCCGAACAGGATGTCGCCGATATGCAGGGCGACGCCGAAGCGAAAGCGCTCGGCGGCCTCGTCGCTGCCATGGCGCATGGCGACGACATTGGCACGCGCCTCGCGGGCCACCTCCAGCACACGCGCGCCGACCTCCGCGACATCGCCGCCGTCGTTTGCGATCGGAAACACCGCGAGCAGCCCGTCGCCCATGAACTTCAAAATCTCGCCGCCGTGCTTGCGGATCGGCGGCACCTGGCAATCGAAATAGCGGTTGAGAATCTCGACGACGACACGCGGGGACAGCCGGTCCGACAACGCGGTGAAACCGCGCAGGTCCGACAGCCAGATGACGGCCTGCATCGCCTCGGCATGGCCGCGCCTGATGTCTCCGGCCAGGATGCGCTCGCCCGCGCTGTTGCCGACATAGGTGTCGAGCAGCCCGGCCGCGGTGCGGCGAAGCGTGATGACTTCGGCAAGCCGCGCCATCGGCGCCGCGATGTGTCGCAAGGCAGCGAGCTGCTCGTCGGCGAATCCGTCCTGATGTTTCGTGGTGTAGCTCACGACCTGGACCGCGCCGTCGGTGAAGTGCAGCGGCAGGGCGACATAGTCGGTCACGCCTTCGGCGCGCATCTCGTCGAGAAACGGAAAGCGCCGGCTTGCGGGATCGTCCAGCCGGCAGCGCAGTTCGCTGCGGCTCTGATAGACGGCAACCACCGGACTTTTGAGGAATCCCGGAGTCGTCTCGATGTCGACATTCGCGGTGCTGACGACGACCTCGGCGCCGGGACGCCAGAAGAAGGCGCGGCCATAGATGTCCGGGTGCAGAACCCGGATGAACAGCGCGACCCGCGCCAGCGGGATGCCGGCGGCCAGCAGCCGCTCGCAGGTCTCGCTGAACGGCCCGTTCGGCCCCGTCGCCGATCGCGCGCCGTCGATCAGCCAGTCGTTCAATTGTTCAATCCTGGTGGTGTCGATGGGCATTTGCAGATCACGATCTTGGGGCCGTCAAGCGACCATAAGCGCTTTGCCTTTGGACAAGCTAGGGGGCAGATTGGAGAAAACGATCGGGTGCGACGGATGCAGGACCACCAACACGAAGCTCCGGGCGAGAGCGCCATGCGCGAGGCCCTGCAATCGGCCGACCCGGCGACCTTGCTGCTGTCCCTGGTGCAACTGACCGGGGAACGGCACTGGCTCGACGAAGCAAAACCCTTCGTCCGCGGTCCGATGAGCTATCAGGCGGTCATGCCGGAGGAGCTGCGCGCCGCGGTGTGTGCACGCATGGCCGAGGTGCTGACCGATCTCGCAACAAGCGGACAAACGATGTTCGCGCCGCCGGATGACGCGCTGCTGTCCGAGATGATGTCGCTGGCGGCCGGCGAAGCGGTGGCTGACGATTACATCGCCATGATGCGCGAGGATCTGACCAGCGACAGCCTCGCCTCGCGCGCCCTGGGCTGGCGCAAGCCGCCCGACCGCGCGGCGCTGCGCGACAGCGAGATCGTCATCATCGGCGCCGGCATGTCGGGTCTCTATGCCGCGATCCAGCTCCGCGAGGCCGGCCTGCCCTATCTCATCCTCGAGAAGAACGCCGCGGTCGGCGGCACCTGGTACGAGAACGTCTATCCCGGCTGCGGCGTCGACACCCCCAACCATTTCTATTCCTACGCCTTCGAACCCAATCACGACTGGTCGCATTATTTTGCCAAGCGCGACGAACTGTGGCGCTATTTCGAGCGCGTCGCCGACAAATATGATCTGCGCGCGCAGATCCGCTTCAGCACCGAGGTGATCGAGGCCCGCTTCGACGAGGTGGACGCGCACTGGCACATCACCGCGCGGCGCGAAGGCGGCGAAATTTTCGAGCTTTCGGCGCGCGTGCTGATCTCGGCGGTCGGCGTCCTGAACCGGCCAAAGCCGCCTGATATAGAGGGCCTCGCATCATTTGCGGGGCCGGCCTTTCACACCGCGGAATGGGACCGGACGTTCGACTGGCGCGGCAAGCGCGTCGCCATGATCGGCACCGGCGCGTCCGGTCATCAAGTGGGACCCACGATCGCGCCCGACGTGGCGCGGCTGATGATTTTTCAGCGCTCGCCGCACTGGGTGGTGCCGAACCCGAATTATCACGAGGGCGTCACCGCGGGAAAGAAATGGGCGCTGGCCCACATCCCGTTTTACCTGCGCTGGTACCGCTTCCAGTTGTTCTGGGGCTTTGCCGACGGCCTGCACGCGGCACTCACCGTCGACCCCGACTGGCCGCATCCGGAACGCGCGCTGAATGCGCTGAACGAAAAACATCGCCGCTTCATGGTGCGGCACATGCGCGAGGAACTCGAAGGTCGCCCCGACCTGCTCGACAAGGTCGTTCCGGATTATCCAGCCTATGGCAAGCGCATCCTGATCGACAATCACTGGTTCAGGATGCTGAGGCGCGACAATGTCGATCTCGTCACCGAGGCGATCGCGGCCATCGAGCCGCGCGGCGTGCGCACGCGCGACGGCCGGCTATGGGAGGCCGACGTGCTGGTGCTCGCCACCGGCTTCAAGGTGAGCCAGATGCTCGGGCCGATGCGAATCGTTGGGCGACACGGCCGCGAGCTGCACGAGGTCTGGGGCGACCATGACGCAAAGGCCTATCTCGGCCTCACCGTGCCGGGCTTTCCCAACTTCTTCATCCTGACCGGGCCGAACACGGGCCTCGCCCATGGCGGCAACCAGATCTTCATGACCGAATGCGGCGTGCGGCACATGATGCTGGGCCTGCGCGAACTCTACGAGGGCGGCCATCGCACCATCGAATGCAGGGCCGACGTCTATGAGCGCTATAACCGGGAGGTCGATGCGCGGCACGCCCGCATGGTCTGGACGCATAAGGGCATGACCAACTGGTACCGCAACCGCCACGGCGTAAGCATCCGGTGAGGACCGTGGGTCCGTCGATTGCCGGTGGATCAGGCGACGAGTTTCTGGGCCGAGGCCTTCCAGTTCCAAGGCAGCAGTTGGTCGAGCGCCCGGATGTTGTGGTCGTTAATGCGGGCGAGGACGTCGGCGAGCCAGGCCTGAGGGTCGACGTCGTTGAGCTTGGCGCTCTGGATCAGCGTGTACATCACGGCGGCGCGTTCGCCGCCGCGATCGGAGCCGGCGAACAGCCAAGCCTTGCGGCCGAGCGCGATGCCGCGCAGCGCGCGTTCTGCGGCGTTGTTGGTCAGGCAGATGCGGCCATCAGAGAGGAAGCGCGCGAACGCCTCCCAGCGCTTGAGCATATAGTCCATGGCTTTGGCGACTTCGGAGTGCCGCGACAACCTGGCCCGCTCGGTGCGCATCCAACTCTCCAGATCCGCGACCAGCGGCGCAACGTGCAGCGCGCGCTCGGCGAGCCGTTCGAGCGGTGGCCGACCGTTGATCTCGCGTTCGACGTCGAAGATCGCATCGATGCGCTTCACCGCCTCGAACGCCATCGGCGCGATGACGGCGAGCATGCCACGCGCCTTGGCGGTGACGTCGGCAAGCACGAAGAACTTCCGCCGTGCATGCGCCCAGCAGGCGGCCTCGGTGATCGGCCCTCCCTTGCGGCCGGCCTCGTAGAGCCGGTTGAAGCCGGCATAGCAATCGGCCTGCAGGATGCCGCCATAGCCGTGCAGGTGACGCTCGGCGTGCTCGCCGGCGCGATCGCGCGAGTAGAAGAACACTGCCGCCGGCGGATCGCGGCCACCGAACGGACGATCGTCGCGCACATAGACCCAGAGCCGTCCGGTCGTGGTCTGTCCCTTGGCGAGCACCGGCACCGGTGTCTCGTCGCCATGCACGCGCTCGCCGGCGAGCACATGCGCACGGATCAGATCGTACAGCGGCCGCAGCAGCGCCGCGCAACCGCCCACCTGGTCGGCGAGCGTCGATAGGCTCAGCTCGATGCCCTCGCGGGAGTAGCGCTCCGACTGGCGGTTGAGCGGCTGGTGCTGGCCGTACTTCTCGAACAGGATCATCGCCAGCAGAGAAGGCCCGGCGAAACCGCGCGGCAGCACATGGAACGGCGCGGGCACTTGCGTGATCTTCTCGCAGTCCCGGCAGGTGAACTTCTCGCGCACGTATTGCACCACCTTCCACTGCCGCGGCACCACCTCCAGTGTCTCGGTGACATCCTCGCCGAGCTTGGCGAGCCGCTTCGAGCCGCAGCAGGCGCAGGCATCAGGACCGGGCAGCACGACCCGCTCGCGCGGCAGATGCGCCGGGAACGGCTTGCGCGCCGGCCTGTTGCGCGTAAAGCCATGAACGGACGTGGTCTCGCCGGCAGCGGCGGCCTGCTCGGCCGCAAGCTCGTCCTCCGCCGCATTCGCTTCGAGTTCCTCCAGCTGAAGCTCCATCTGGTCGAGCAGGTGCGCCTTGCGCTCGCTGCGCTGTCCAAAGAGCTCGCGCCGCATCTTCGCAATCGTCAGGCGCAGATGCGTGATCAGAGCCTCGGCGCCGGATGCCTCGGCGCGCGCCCGTGCGAGCTCGGCCTCGCGCGTGCGCACGAGTTGCTTCAGCAGTTCGATATCGTCGGGAAGAGAATCAGTGGTGCTCACGGCCATGATGGAATCACAACGCGCTGCGCTTGTGATGCCCTTCGCGCAGGTTGATTCACAATGCCGCGCTCAGCCCGCCGCCTCCGGCCGCCAGGTCCGCTGCGGCAGCCGCCAGTCGATCCCTTCCAGGAGATAGCCGAGTTGGGCCGGCGTGATCGCCACCGTCCCGTCCGTCGGCGACGGCCAGATGAACCGGCCATGCTCCAGGCGCTTGGAGAACAGGCACATGCCCTGGCCGTCGTGCCACAGCACCTTGATCAGATTGCCGCGCCGGCCGCGGAACACGAACAGGTGGCCGCCGTGCGGATCGCGCTTGAGGGTCTCCTGGACCAGCAGCGCAAGCCCATCGAACCCCTTGCGCATGTCGGTGCGGCCCGTCGCCAGCCACACCCGCGCCCCGCTCGGAATGGGGATCGTCATCGCCGCTCCAGCGCGCCGATCAGGCGCGCCAGCATATCGGTATCGATGCCTTGCTCGACGACGACCCGCAGGCCATCCGCAAGCACGATCTCCATGCGTCCGCATGCGCTTGCCGGCGGCGGCAGCGCCGCTGTGGCCACTCCTCGATCCGCAATGACCGCTTCGGCGAACGCCACGGGCTCGGCATCCCCGCCCAATCGTCCCTTGCGCGCCAGCCGCCGCCAAGTGAACAACTGACCGGTCGACAAGCCATACCGCCGGGCGGTGGCCGAGACTTGCCGCGTACCGCAATCGCTCTCGGCGACGATCCGCCGCTTCTCGTCCAGCGTCCAGCGGCGCCGCGCACCAGTCTGGATCACCTCAAGCCGCGACACCTTCGGCATAGTCGTATGCTCAGTCATACGACTATGTCTTCGCGCCTTGCTCCATCAGCGCAAGACGGCCCTTACCGAAGGGATACGCCACGGCCGCGTGTTCGCGATCTCGCCGTGGCGGCTGGTCGAGTACTGGAAGATGACGTCGCGATTCGACCCGGCGGAGTATGAGTTCGGGTAGGCTACGCTACCGCCCGACCTGGCCGCGATGGCGGAGCAGATGATCGGCCAGCACGCAGGCCATCATGGCCTCGCCGACCGGGACGGCGCGGATGCCGACACAGGGGTCGTGGCGGCCCTTGGTGACGATGTCGGTCTCGTGGCCCTGACGGTCGACGGTCTGGCGCGGCGCCAGGATCGAGGAGGTCGGCTTGACCGCAAAGCGTACGACGACCGGCTGGCCGGTGGAGATGCCGCCCAAAATGCCGCCGGCATGGTTGGAGAGAAAGCGCGGCCCTTCATTGCCAATGCGCATCTCGTCGGCGTTCTGCTCGCCGCTCAGCTCCGCCGCGCCAAAACCCGCGCCGATCTCGACGCCCTTGACCGCGTTGATGCTCATCATCGCAGCTGCCAGCTCGGCGTCGAGCTTGGCATAGATCGGCGCGCCCAGCCCCGCCGGCACGCCCTCGGCGACGATCTCGAGCACGGCACCGATCGACGAGCCGTTCTTGCGGATGCCGTCGAGATAGTTTTCGAAGAACGCCGCCCTGTCCCGGTCCGGACAGAAAAACGGATTCCTTGCAACCTCGTCCCAGTCCCATTTGTCGCGATCGATCTTGTGCGGCCCCATCTGCACCAGCGCGCCGCGCACGGTGACCTCGCCCAGAATCTTGCGCGCGATCGCGCCGGCGGCGACGCGGCTCGCGGTTTCGCGCGCCGAGGACCGCCCGCCGCCGCGATAATCGCGCAGCCCGTATTTGGCCTCATAGGTGAAGTCGGCATGACCCGGACGAAACTTGTCCTTGATCTCGGAATAGTCCTTTGAGCGCTGGTCGGTGTTTTCGATCAGCAGCGCGATCGGCGTGCCCGTCGTCACCTGCACGCCGCCTTCCGGATGCGCCATCACGCCCGACAGAATCTTGACCTGATCCGCCTCCTGGCGCTGGGTGGTGTAGCGCGACTGCCCGGGGCGGCGGCGGTCGAGATCCCCCTGGATGTCCGCCTCGGTGAGCGGGATCAGCGGCGGGCAGCCGTCGACCACGCAGCCGATCGCAACCCCGTGGCTTTCGCCAAAGGTCGTGACGCGGAACATGTGGCCAAAAGTGTTGAAGGACATCGTTGCCGTTAACAGTTCGTCTTAATGTTGATTGTCAACGTCTGGTAACGCGCCGGGGAAACCGGGTCAAATGACCTGTTGATCGGCCTCGCGATATTTCGTCAGCTCGGCGCCCTTGAACACATAGACCGTGCCCTGCTCGATGTAGAGATCGGCGGCGCTTTCCGGCGTCTCGATACCGAGCAAAACCATCAGCGCCCGCGCGGTCCCGCCATGGGCGACCGCGACGGTATCCCGGGTGAGCTCGGCGTACCAGGCGGCCATCCGCGTCTCGACATCGAGATAGCGTTCGCCGCCGGGGGCTGCCACCGTCCATTTCGCGGCGACGCGGCGGGCGAACAGTTCGGGATCCGAAGCACGCGCCTCCGGGAGCGTCGAGCCCTCCCACTGTCCGTAGCCGATCTCGCGCAGGCGCGGGTCGATCGCATAATCATCCGGCGGCAGCTTGAGGGAACTGCGCACCAGCTCCATGGTCATGCGCGCGCGGCCGAGCGGGCTTGCAATGAACGGCATGTGCGCCGCGTCATGCCGGTCGCGCACCAACAGGCCGGCCAGAATGATCCCGGCACTCACGGCCTGCCGGCGGCCGAGCTCGTTCAGCGGAATGTCCAGCGTGCCCTGCAGCCTGCCTTCCGCGTTCCAGTCGGTCTCGCCGTGGCGGATGTAATAGATCGTTGGTGCGGACATTGCGACGGCAGCTCAGTCCTTCGCAAACGCGATATCCGGCGCATCGGGACGCTTCATGCCGACGACGTGATAGCCGGAATCGACGTGATGCACCTCGCCGGTGACGCCGCGCGACAGGTCGGACAAGAGATAGAGCGCGCTGTTGCCGACCTCCTCGATCGAGACATTGCGCCGCATCGGGGCATTGTACTCGTTCCACTTCAGCATGTAGCGGAAGTCGCCGATCCCCGAGGCAGCGAGCGTCTTGATCGGCCCGGCCGAGATCGCGTTGACACGGATGTTCTTCTCGCCGAGATCGGCGGCGAGATAGCGCACGCTCGCCTCCAGCGCCGCCTTGGCCACGCCCATGACGTTGTAATGCGGCATCCACTTCTCGGCGCCGTAATAGGTCAGCGTCAGGATCGCGCCGCCATCGGCCATGAGTTTTTCGGCGCGTTGCGCGATGGCGGTGAGCGAATAGCAGGACACCAGCATGGTGCGGGAGAAATTGTCGAGCGTGGTGTCGACATAGCGTCCGTCCAGCTCGTTCTTGTCGGAGAAGGCGATCGCATGCACCACGAAGTCGATCCTGCCCCATTTCTCACTGAGCACGTCGAACACGGCGTCGACGGTTTTGAGATCGGTGACATCGCAGTGGCCGAGCAGCAGCGCGCCGAGCTCCGCTGCCAGCGGCTCGACGCGCTTCTTCAGCGCGTCGCCCTGCCAGGTCAGCGCGATCTCGGCGCCGGCGGCGTGGCATGCCTTGGCGATGCCCCAGGCAATCGAGCGATTATTGGCGACGCCGAGGACGACGCCGCGCTTGCCCTGCATCAAACCGGTATTTTCCGACATCCGCTCATCCCGATCGAACCCTGGTCCGAGACGTGGAGGTACACCAGCGACCTCGCCCGGTACAGCCCCAATCCGTCCGCGATTTGGTCGATTTGCGCTGAAAGCCTATGTCTCGGAATAGTGCTTTGTTCTCGGTGTTAAATTCGGTGTGTCTGTTCGAGATGAGTCGCCATGAGCGCATTCCGCCAGAGTGTCGAAGCCATGATTCCAGCGCTACGCCGCTATGCGCGGGCGCTCGCGCGCGACGCCGACATCGCTGACGATCTGGTGCAGGACACCCTGGTGCGGGCGCTGCGTTCGGAACGGCTGTTTCTCGGCGGCGACGTCAGAAGCTGGCTGTATACGATCTTGACCAACCTCAACAAGAACCGCCGCCGCTCGCTGGCGCGGCGGCCGCAATTCATGCCGCTGCTCGACAACAATCCGGACGCCAGCGGCACCGAGGCGGAAGGCCGCGACATTGCGCGCGCGCTCGCAACGCTCGCCGAGGAGCAGCGCGCGGTGCTGCTGCTCGTGATGCTCGAAGGCCTCAGCTATCGCGAGGTCGCCGACATCCAGGGCGTGCCGATCGGGACCGTAATGTCACGACTTGCACGCGCCCGCGCCCACATCAAAGCTGCGCTCGAAGGCGAGCGCCCCGCACTGCGGAGGGTGAAATGATTGCGAGCCCCTCGCCGCAGCAACCGACGACCCGCTTCATGCAGAGACATACCCGATGAACGACCCGAAAATTCCCGTCACCGAAGACGAGCTTCATGCCTATGTCGACAGCGAGCTGCCGGCCGAGCGGCGCGGCGATGTCGAGGCGTGGCTCGAAGCGCATCCCGAGGACGCCGAGCGGGTGCGATCCTGGCGCGCGATGGCGGACGAATTGCAGGCGCGCTATGGCGGCATCGTCAACGAGCCGGTGCCGAAGCGGCTCGAACTCGAGCGGCTGGAACGGCAGCCGCGCCGCTGGATCTACGGAACGGTCGCGGCGTCGTTCCTGGCTTTCGTGGCCGGCGGCGGCGCCGGCTGGATCGCGCATGGCGCGGCGGCCGCGCCCTCGATGTTCCAGAGCTTTACCGGAGACGCGCTGGAGGCCCACCGCCTCTACGTCGTGGAGGTCCGCCATCCCGTGGAAGTGCCCGGGAGCGAGGCGACCCATCTGCAGGCCTGGCTGACCAAGCGCTGCGGCTGGGATGTCCGCGCGCCGGATCTGGCCGCGACCGGTTTGAAACTGGTCGGCGGGCGGCTGCTGCCCGGCCCCACCGGGCCGGCCTCGTTCCTGATGTATGAGAGCCCCTCCGGCGAGCGGTTCACGGTCTACACCGCGAAGGCGGGCACCGCGGAAACCCAGATGCGCTACACCGCCAAGGACAACGAGGCCGCGCTGTTCTGGGCCGAACATGGCGTCGGCTATGTCGTCAGTGGCGGCACCGATCGCGACCGCCTGACCCAGGTGGCGCGGCTGGTCTATGACCAGACCGACAAGACCGGCGGCTAGCCGGCTGGTACCTGCTGCGATTCGCAGTCTGCGGGTCACGAGACCCGTTCGCGAAGCGCGGAAGTCATGACCGAAGCTCACAGAACTATGATGCCGGGGCCGCCTTTCAGGCCGAAGTCGTCAAAAGATACCGCCATGCAAGTTGATGAACTGCAGATTGAAAAATACACCAAAACACGCATTAGGTAGCTTGTCCAAATTCCGTCATCGAAAATCTGGATTCCGGACACCGCCGCGTCTCAATATCGCACCGGATGATCACGCGAAAATGAGCCTGCGTTCGATCCGCCGATCGACGCGGCGGCCTCGATTGGGGTTTTGTACCGCGCTGGTCCCCCTCTCGAGGCCGCACTCGCTTTTTCCCACGCCGCAACAGTGGGCAATAAAGCAAGACTACCGCCGCGAGCGCCTCACTGAATACCGCCGACTCAGTGGGGCGCTTCGTCGTCTTTGCATAATGGTATTATTATACCAACGCCACTGTTGGCCAACAAGCCGAATTTTCGCTGGACGGTGCACATACGGTGCACATGGGCCTCGGCCCATGTCTGGCCACGCCGCTGCTGCTCCGATCGGGTCAGCCGAGATCGCGGCGCGGATTATAGGGGTGGCTGTCGCGCCACTTCTGCATCAGGGTTTCGAGCTCCGCGTCGCTGCCATCGGGCAGCATGATTCGCGTGGTCACGAACAGATCACCGCTCGCGCCGGTGGGTTTGGGCAGGCCCTTGCCCTTGAGACGAAAGGTGCGGCCGCTCGAGGTATTTTTCGGGATCGACAGCTCCACCGCGCCCTGAAGCGTCGGCGCGCGGATTTTTCCGCCCAGCACCGCCTCGTAAAGCGTGATTGGCAGATCGAGCCGCAAATCGCTGCCGTCAACCTTGAAGAACGGATGGGCGGCGATGTTCACCGTGATCAGGACATCGCCGGGCGGATGGCCGGCCACGGTCTCGCCCTGCCCTCTCAGCCGGATCTGCTGCCCCTCGGTGACCCCGGCCGGAATCTTGACATTGAGCTCCTTGCCGGTCGGCAGCCGGACGCGCTTCTCGGCGCCCTTGACCGCCTCTTCCAGCGACACGGTCATGGCGACCGAGAGATCGAGATCGACCCCGACGCCGCCGCTCTCGAACTCGAATGGAGCGCCACCCCCGGCGCGCCCGCCGCGCGCACCGGCGCCGCCGAACATGCTGTTCAGAATGTCCTCGAAGCTGCCGCCACCAAAACTGCCGCCGCCGCCGGGACCGGAGCGGAACGTATAGTTCTCAAAGCCGCCGGCGCCGCTGCGCCCGCCGCCGCCACCGGGAAAACCCTGGAACCGCGGCTTGCCCTCGGCGTCGATCTCGCCGCGGTCATATTGCTTGCGCTTGTCCTCGTCGCCAATGATTTCATTGGCCGAGTTGATCTCGGCAAACCGCGTCGCGGCCTTCGGATCGTTCTTGTTCGAATCAGGGTGGTGCTTCTTGGCGAGCTTGCGATAGGCGCTCTTGATCGCCGCAGCGCTGGCGCTCCGCGGCACCCCCAAGACCTCATAGGGGTCGCGCATCCCTCATGTCTCCTTCACGGGAAATTAGATCATAGCTTGTGGGCAGATGCATGCCCCCAGTTCGACTGTCATTTGGGGCGGCAGTTGTATTTTTGCAACGATTGTTTTGCGGTCTGGAGTTGTTCCAGCACTGGCGGAGGTTATGCGCGTTATCCGCGGCGCCAGGGCGAGAGCGTCTGGATCTCCCACCGCCCACTGGCCATCTTGCAGGCCGAGCCCTGCAGCCAGCTTTCGGTCTTGCCGTTGACATAGCTGGCGAGAAAGTCCCGGCAGGTGCGGCCGTCGTCGCGGTCGTAGGGTTTTGCAAGCGGCGTGACCGAGCCATGGGCGCCGGTCCTGGCATTCTCCCAGGGCTGGCTGGAGTCCTTGTCGCCCTTTGTCAGCACGTCGGAGGCCGCGTTGCGGGCGAAGGCGAGATCGCTGTCGGTCGGCCGCGGCTCGGTCACCGAGCCGGTGACCTCCTTGGCCGTCATCATGGCGAAGGGACCATCGCCCCCGCCGCTGTGGAACACGCTGCAGCCGCTGGTGCCAAGCGCAACCAGAATCATCGTAAACGCGACGCGAGCCGGCTGCCTCGACGATAGGCCAATGCGTTCCCATGCCCTATATAGGGCTGGGCAAGCGGACTTCAGCACGCTCCTGGCCGCGGGCGGACGCAACTCGGACTCCTGTCATGACCGACACCACGACCATCAAACAACAGGCCCCCTTAACATCTGGTGATTTCACCGAAGCCGAGGAGCCGTTTGCCCTGTTCGCGGCGTGGTTTTCCGAGGCCACCAAGAGCGAACCCAATGATCCCAATGGGATGGCTCTGGCGACCGTCGATTCGGAGGGCCTGCCGGACCTGCGCATGGTGTTGATGAAAGGCTTCGATGCGGACGGCTTTGTGTTCTACAGCCACATTGCATCCGCAAAAGGCCGCGAACTCGCCGCAAATCCCAAGGCTGCGTTACTGTTCCACTGGAAGTCGCTACGCCGGCAGGTGCGCATCCGAGGGCCGGTGTCGCAGGTCGGCGACACCGAGGCCGACGCCTATTTCGCGACCCGCCCAAAACAGGCGCAGATCGGCGCCTGGGCCTCAAAACAGTCGCAGCCGCTGGAGAGCCGCTTTGCCTTCGAGCAGGCGATCGCGCTGGTCGCGGCGAAACACATCATCGGCGAGGTGCCGCGGCCACCGGGCTGGAGCGGCTGGCGCATCACGCCGCTGCGTTTCGAATTCTGGCACGACCGGCCGTTTCGCCTGCACGACCGAATCGAGTTTTCGCGCGGCGCGCCGGGCGCTCCGTGGAGCAAGACGCGGCTTTATCCGTAACACCCAAACTCGTCATGGCCGGGCTTGTCCCGGCCATCCGCGCCTTGGGGCCATTCAGAAGAAGACGTGGATGCCCGGCGCAAGGCCGGGCATGACGACGAAAGACGAGAGAGTGCTTCATGCCGACCACCAACCTGCCGCGGCGCACGCTGCTTCTGACCGGGGCCAGCCGCGGCATCGGCCATGCCACCGTGATCCGCTTTTCTTCGGCGGGCTGGCGCGTCATCACCTGCTCGCGGCATCCCTTTCCCGAGGAATGCCCGTGGGACGCGGGGCCCGAGGACCACATCCAGGTCGACCTCGCCGACCCCGAGGACACGCTGCGGGCGATCGCCGAGATCCGGAAGCGGCTCGAAGGCGGCGAACTGCACGCCCTCGTCAACAACGCCGCGATTTCGCCGAAGGGCAATGGCGGCGCGCGGCTCGGCACTGTTGATACGGATATCGACACCTGGAACCACGTGTTTCGCGTCAACTTCTTTGCGCCGATCATGCTGGCGCGCGGGCTGATCGCCGAACTGAAGAAGGTGAAGGGCTCGGTGGTCAACGTCACCTCGATCGCGGGCTCGCGGGTGCATCCTTTTGCGGGGGCGGCCTATGCGACCTCGAAGGCGGCGCTCGCCGCGCTCACCCGGGAAATGGCGAGCGATTTTGGCCGGGTCGGCGTGCGCGTCAACTCGATCGCACCGGGCGAGATCGACACCTCGATCCTCTCGCCCGGCACGGAAAAAATCGTCGACCAGCAGATCCCGATGCACCGGCTCGGCACGCCCGACGAGGTCGCAAAGATCATCTACGTGCTGTGTACGGAGACGAGTTCCTACGTCAACGGCGCCGAGATCCACATCAATGGTGGCCAGCATGTGTGAGACCGGGCGCCGCGACCTCAGTTGAAGGCGCGGATAGACGCCCCTCAGTGCACCGTCTGCAGCGCGCCGACGCAGGCCCGTTCGCAACTCCGGCATTGCTCGGCGCAGGTCCGGCAGTGCAAATGTTCGGGCGCGTGCCTCTCGCATTCCTCGGCGCAGAGGCGGCAAGCGAGCGCGCAGAGCGTGATGGCACCGCGCAGCACCTCCGGGTTCGAGCCGGTTTGCGTCGACGCAAGCGTGCTCGTCATCACGCACACATTGGCGCAATCGAGATCGAAACGAATGCATTGGCGGAGCGCGTCCGTGTCCTCTTCCGACAAGCAGGCATCGGCGCAGGAGGTGCAGGCCCGCGCGGTGGCATAGCAGTCCTCGATACAGGCGATCAGCGGTTCGCTGATGCCTTCGAGCTCGGGGTGAGCCGCAATCGTCTCCTCGGTATGCATGATCGTACTCCCACTTGGCACAACCCCCGCTAACGCACGAGGAGCCCGGAAGGTTGCCTGTGGTGTTCCGAACGGGCGCCGATCGCCGTCAAAACCTCGGCGAGCGCCAAATTTCTTATGCAACTACAAAAGCGACACCTAATATTCATTTCTGCGGAACATGATACCTCTGGCCCGTTTCAAGGGCGATTCTTCTGAACAGGGAGGGGACTCATGCACCGTTTCTTCATTTTGGTCGTCGCCAGCACGACCGCCAGTGCGGCCGCGTTTGCACACGATCACCCCAGTCGTGTGCACGGAACCTATGCGATGACGGGCGTATCGGACTGCATCCAGAATTCGGCCTCGATCGGATTCAGTTCGAACTTCTTGCCAAACGGCCCGGTCGTGCCCTTCTCCAGCACCATCAACGGCGTCATGGTGTTTCGCGCCGATGGCACCGGCACGGTGAATAACCGGTCCTTCACGGTCGACATCGGCGAAGGGACGACCAGCGATATCTCGTACCAGATCACCTACACGATTGACGCCGGTGGCAAGCTGTCGGTCAAGGCGGTCCCGGGCACGTACAGCTCCACGACCCTGACCGGTCCGAACGCCGGGCTGACGCAAGTCGTCGACGTTCCAGACACCAGCGGATTCATCGGCGAGGGCGCACGGGCCATCATTCTCGCCCCGCCCGTTCCGACCATCCTGACGGTCACCCGTTCCAATGGCACCCAGTTCGCCCGGATCTGCGATGGATCGCTGATCGCGACCCGCACCAGCGACGACGACCGCTGATGCAAGGGCGAGCCATTTTTCTGATCAGGGAGACACCTCATGCACCGCTTTTTCATTCTGGTCGTCGCCGCCACGACTGCAAGCACGGCCGCGTTTGCAGATGATCACGCCCGCCTGCGCGGAACCTATGCGTTCACGGGCAAATCGGTATGCATTCGGGATTCGGCCTCGCTCGGATTCAATGCGAACTTCACGCCAAAGGGCCGGATCAAGCTGTTCTACGTCACCGTCGAAGGCGTCATGGTGCTTCACGCCGATGGCACCGGCACGGTGAATGTCCAGGACTTCTCGGTCGACACCGGCGGAGGGGAGACCGGCGTGACCTCGTACCAGTTCACCTATGCGATCGGCCCCGATGACCAATTGTCGCTCAGGGAGGTGCCGGGCACATACAGCCACACGATCCTGACCGGCCCGATCGCCGGGCTGACGCAAGTCGCCGACGTTGCAGACGCGAGCGGATTGATCGGCGAAGGCGCGCAAACCATTACTTTCGCCCAGCCGGCACCGATTGTCCAAATGGTCAGCCGTTCCGATGGCAACCAGTACGCCCAGATCTGCAACGGATCGCGTATCTATATCCGCATCAGCGGCGACGATCGCTGATATCGGCTGGCGGCAGCGCTCCGCGCTGCCGCTTTTGATCCGCAACGACAGGCATCGCGCGACAGAGATCGACGCCCCTGCGATTAGCGCCGGCCGCCGACTTCGTCGAGATGATCGAGCAGATCGGCTGGGTCCTCGTAGACGCGGATGGCGCCGGCATGGCGCAATTCCTCGTCGCCATAGCCGCCGGACAACAGCCCGACGCCGAGGGCGCGGCAGCGGGTCGCAGCAAGCATGTCCCAGATGGAGTCGCCGACCACGACGGCGCGCTCGATCTCCGCACCCAGTTTCGCTGCCGCGGCCAGGAAGAGATCCGGGTCGGGCTTGGCATATTTCACCTGGTCGCGCGTGACCACCGCATCCCGCGCCGGATCGACGCCGAGCGCCGCGAGATTAACCGCAGCGGTTTCCATCCGTCCGCTGGTCGCGATCGCCCAGGGGATTTTCGCCTCGCTCAGGAACGACAGCAATCCGCGCGCCCCCGGCAACGGACGGACGCTGCGGCCGAGCGACAGATAGGCCTCGGCGTGCGCGCGGCGCAGCCGTTCGATGCGCGCGGGATCGATCGGAACGTCGGTCTCGCGGAGCAGTTGATTGGCGAACAGGCCGCCGCTCATGCCGATCTTGCGGTGGATGCGCCACACCGAAAGATCGATGTTTTCCGCATCCAGCGCCGTCTTCCAGGCCAGCACGTGCTGATAGACGCTGTCGACCAGCGTGCCGTCGAGATCGAAGAGAAACACCGGTTCGATGCGCATGCAAAACTCCCTGTGGTCACGATCCTGAGGCGACGCCAGTTCAACCTCCCCGCACGAGGTTTGTTCGTTGCACCAATTCGGGCCCGCCGGACCGTCGTTTGATCGGCGACAAACCAAACGTGATCTGCGCGGGCTGGCCGCGACCGTCGCGATGACCTAATCTTATAGCATGGGACGTTTCGCCAGCACCGTCGGCTTGTACGAAGAGTTGCGGCCGCCCTATCCGCCCGCATTCTTCGCAGCCGTCGCACAAAACCTCAAGCTTTCGAAGCAGCACGCGCTGATCGACCTGGGAACCGGGCCCGGGCTGCTCGCACTCGGCTTTGGCGCTTACGTCGGCCGCGTCACCGGAGTCGATCCGGAGCCCAAGATGCTCGACGCCGCGCGCGCGGCCGCGGTGCGCCAGGGACAGGCACTCACCCTGATCGAGAGCAGGGCCGAGGATCTCGGCAGCGAGATCGGACGCTTCGATCTGGTCACCATCGGGCGCGCCCTGCACTGGATGGACGAGACCGCGCTCGGCCCGCTGTTCCAGCGCCTGGTGACGGCAGACGGCGTGGTGGCGGTCTGCGCATCGTTCTCGGCGCGGGACGGTCGTAATGCCTGGCTCGAAACGTATACGACGGCGCGGCGGGCCTGGTCGGACGAACGGCTATGGCTGGAATCACGGCGCGGCGAGCGCGCGCATCGCGAACTTGCAACCGTGCTGAAGGGCAGCGGATTTCACGCGGGGGAAACCATCGCCGTCGAAACCACGCATGAGGTCGGCGTGGCGCGGCTTGCCCGCCGCGTGCTCACCTTCTCCTCCACCTCGCCGGACGCGCTCGGCGACAAAGCGGACGCAATGCTGGCTGATGTCGAAAGACGGTTGGCGCCGTTTGCCCATGACGGCAGGGTCATCGAGGTCGTGGTGTCGACCGCGCAAATCGCGCGGCGCGATTGAACGAGCAGCTCACATCAGCGAGCGCAGGATCTGTGCGGCCTGCCAGCACAGCCTGGCCTCGTCGACATTGAATGCCGAGGAACATTCCTCCTCGCGCTCGCCTTCGGCCAGGGCGGCTCCGCAATGACGGCAGAACCGTCCCGACAAGGAGAGCGCCTCGCATGTCCGCCCGGTGCGATAACGCGTGAAGTCCACGACGTTCCGGGCTGTTAGGCGTTTCTCAACCATTGCTTTCCTCGCCTCTTGTCATGCCGTTATCGCAGACAAAGCTTGGCGCAATGGTTTTGGACACATTTCAAATTTTACCGGAGAACCGCGGGCTTCACGGATGGTGAACAGCGCTTCGACAGGCATGGTTTACGGTGGTTGATCGCGCACTGCGACCGGTAGCGCGATGGGGGACGCAGGCTTCCGCGCTTCAGGTCTCGATATACTCGGCGATGCTGGTGGGCTTGGGAACGGCAATCCCGTCAGCCTCGAGGCCCTCGATGTGAAAGCGGATCGCCTCGCGAATTTCTTTCTCTATCATCGAGATCGTGTCGCCGGTCGCAATGCAGCCGGGAAGGTCGGGCACATAGGCCGAATAGTTCCCGTCCGCTTTCTCGATCACGACTGCATAGCGCATAACGCCGCTCCGTTGGGCCGCTTACAGCCACTTCTTGATCTTGAAGATGTAGTACGGCACCACCGCGGCGGCGACCATCGCGACCAGCGCCAGCGGATAGCCGTGCACCCATTCGAGCTCCGGCATGTCCTTGAAGTTCATGCCGTAGATCGAGGCGATCAGGGTCGGCGGCATCAGCACCACCGCCATGACAGAGAACAGTTTGATGATGTTGTTCTGCTCGAGATTGACGACACCGAGCATGGCGTCGAGCACGAAGGTGATCTTGCTGGAGAGATAGGAGGCATGGTCGGTCAGCGAGGCCACGTCGCGCTGCTGGGTCTTGAGCTGCTCGCGCATGTCCTTGGTCCACTTCACGCCCTCCATGACCGCAGACAGGAAGGTGACGAGGCGGCCGATCGAGACCAGGCTCTCGCGCACCTTGGAGGTCAGGTCACCCTGCCGGCCAATCGTGATTAGGATCTGCGAATAGCGCTTGGCGTGGCCGTGGCGCTGGCTATCCGGCTCGAAAATCTCATGGCTGACATGGTCGGCGTCGGCCCCGATCCGCTCCAGAATGTCGGCGCAGCGATCGATCACGGCGTCGAGCAGCTCCATCAGCACCATCTCGCCGGTGATGCCGGCCGAACAGGCGCGCGCGAGCTTGGTCTCGACCAGCGCGAACGGCTTTGGCTGGTCATAGCGCACCGTCACCAGGCGGTGCCCCGCGAGGATGAAGGTCACCGCCGTGGTCCGCGGCATGTCGGTGTCGGAATGGCACATCAAGGTCGCGGTCATGTAGCGGGCGCCGTTCTCGATGTAGAGGCGGCTGGAAATCTCGATTTCCTGCATGTCCTCCCGGGTCGGGACGGCGATGCCGGCGAGCCGCTCGACCGCCTTGTCCTCGGCCTGCGTCGGGTTGACGAGGTCGATCCAGACCGCGTTCTCGGGCAGCGCTGAAAAACCCTCGATCGCCACCTTTTTCAGGGAACTCTCGGAGGGCAGAAACACCGAAATCATGAGGAGGAAACTCCGAAGCTTGGCAGATGGCCGATGACGATCACATTAACCGGCCATTGATGTTTGCGGCGCGTGGGTGGCTGGTACGTGTCGGTGTTTTGCTGAGCTGTGGCGGTTTTGCCGCAGAATCCGGCCTTCCGTGGGGCCCTGAGGCAAAAATGATACAGTCAGGCTCTCGCAGTGCAGGAGGTGGCTTTAAACGCTGGAAGATCGGGCGCTTTCGAGGATAATGGTTTTAACGGAATCGTGGCGGGTTCGGCTTCATGATGAAGGCCGCTGCCCGAGATTTTCGATTGGAATTTCTGTCGATTGGAATAGAGACCATGGCGTCGCTCAAGGTGAAACTGTCGATCCTGGCCGCCGGCCTGATGTTGTCGGGCTGCATGCAGGCCACGACCTATGAGGCGACGAACACCGCCAATTTCAAACCGCGGGACAAGGAGTTCCTGGCGAAGGTGTCCTACGTGAAGACGCCGGTTGCGGAACCGTTCCGCCGGGCCATCGTCGAATATCACCGCAAAGAGGCGCCCGGTTCCATCGTCGTCGATTCCGACAACCACTATCTCTATTACGTGATGGATGGCGGCAAGGCGATCCGCTACGGCATCACGGTCGGCGAAGAGGCGATGGCCTGGTCCGGCATCGCCAAGATCGGCGCGATGACCGAATGGCCGGCCTGGCACCCGACCAAGGGGGAGATCGAGCGGCTGGGTGTGCCGACCTTCGTGCCGCCGGGTCCGGACAATCCGATGGGCTCGCGCGCGATGTACCTCTATGCCAACGGCAAGGACACGCTGTTCCGCATCCACGGCACCAATCAGCCGGAATATATCGGCGCCTCGATCTCCTCGGGCTGCATCCGCATGACCAACGAGGACGTGATCGATCTCTATAGCAGGGCGAAGATGGGCACGATCGTTGTGGTGCTGGAACCGCACCATGGCGACTCGCCCTACAATTCGCAGATGGCGCTGCAGGGCGGCGTCGCGTTGATGCAGTAAAGACGGAGGGGGGGCGGTCGGGCTCGGGGGAGCGTGGCCGAACCAAAGATGGAATGGGTGACTTGGGGAAAAACGCCGGCGCAAGCCGGCGTTTTTTGTTGGTGCCGTCGGGCCTCGCTGCGCCCATATGGCGACCAGCCCGGCCTCACCTCACCGTGCGTGAACTATTCGACTTGTGCCGCGCCTGTTTCGCATCCTTGTTCGCGGCCGACGCGGCAGGCTTGGCTGGCGGCGCAGGCTTGGATTCGTCGTCGCCGTTCGTGTCCGAATCCTGGGACGCCGTTCCGGTCGGCTCAGACGGCGCATTGGCCTTGTCAGCCGGCGCCTCCTGCGAGCGCGCACCGTCACCATTGGCCTCGTCCTTGCCCCTCCCCTTGTCGACCTTCGCGACCTCGCGCGGCGGCGCCTCGTCGGGACGCAAGGCCGGCAACAGGGGCGCAACCCTGGGCAAGGGATCGAGCACGTCCCACTGGCAGATGCGGTAGTTGTTCTTCCGCTCGGACAGATCGAGATGGATGTGTTCCTCGTGATACCAGTCGGAGTCCGGACCGAGCACGGTCATGAAGCGCGTGCATACCGAATGCAGCACCTCTTCGCGCAGCTCGCGCGGCACATCGCGGTCGGTCAGCGTGATCGCGCGGCCATTGGCGAGCTTGATCGCGCGCACGTCGAGCGCATTGGCGCGGCCGTGCTCGGACAGATGCGCGCCGGGGATGCGGTTGAAGCCGCGGCATTCGTAGGAATCATAGTTGTCGAGCGCCGCGGGCTCGCTGCCGAGCTTTTGCGCGATCGCAACCAGGTCGGTGCGCACCCAGTCGGCGATCGCAGATGCCATTGTGCAGCGCAAGGTCGCCGGCGGCGTCACCGACACCTTTTGCTTGTCGGGCAGCACGATCGCCTCCAGCCGCACCAGGTCCTCGCCGCCGCAGGCGCCGGGGCCGCGGATCGGGGCAATGCTCGGCGCAATCGCGATCTCCTCGGTCAGTGCGGCCCTGCAGGCCGATTGCGGCGGCGCGGCCGGCGGCGCCGGCTCATCTGGCGGCGCGGGCCTGGCTACCTCCTCCCGCGTGGGCTGGTCTGCCGTCGCGGGGGCAGCCTCGCCGGCCGGCGCCTTATCCAAATCCTCCGGCGCTGCGGCGGGCCGCGGCTGCGGCAGCGGTATTTTTGCAGGCAGCGCAGGCCCCCCGATGTCGGCGTGAGTGGCCCTTCGTGCAGCAGCCGGCGCGCCCGCTGCAGCAAGCGCGAGCAGCAGGGCCACCGCTGCCGTGGACTGCCTAGGAAAGGAGCGGCAACAAGGCCATTTGCGGCCTCGGTGCGCCGCGCTAACATTCATGCCAAATCCCTCTGATCGCCTTAAGCAAACAACCCCCCGGGAGGAACGTCCGTATGCTTGGTTTGATGCAAGACTGGCCCTTGCTGTGTCATCGGATTATCGAGCACGCGGCGCGAATTCACGGTACCCGGGAGATCGTGACGCGGTCGGTCGAAGGCCCCATCCATCGCACCAACTACCGGCAAATCCATGATCGCGCGCTAAAAGTCTCGCAGCGGCTCGACCGTGACGGCATCCGGTTCGGCGACCGCGTCGCCACCATCGCCTGGAATACCTGGCGCCACCTGGAGGCCTGGTACGGCATCATGGGGATCGGCGCGATCTGCCACACCGTGAATCCGCGCCTGTTTCCGGACCAGATCGCCTGGATCATCAATCATGCGCAAGACCGCATCGTGATGACCGATATCACCTTCGTGCCGATTTTGGAAAAGATCGCCGACAAGCTGCCGAGCGTCGAGCGCTATGTCGTGCTCACCGAGCGCGCGCATATGCCGGAGACGCACCTGAAGAACGCGGTCGCCTATGAGGACTGGATCGCGGAGGCCGACGGCGATTTCACGTGGAAGAGCTTTGACGAGAACACCGCGGCCGCGATGTGCTACACCTCGGGCACCACGGGCGACCCCAAGGGCGTGCTGTACTCGCACCGTTCCAACGTGCTGCACGCGCTGATGGCCAATACCGGCGATTCGCTCGGCGCCAATGCCGCCGACACCATGCTGCCGGTGGTCCCGCTGTTCCACGCCAACAGCTGGGGCATCGCGTTTTCTGCGCCGTCGATGGGCACAAAACTGGTGTTCCCCGGCGCCAAGCTCGACGGCGCCTCGGTCTATGAGCTGCTCTCGACCGAGCAGGTCACCCACACCGCGGGCGTGCCGACGGTGTGGCTGATGCTGCTGCAGCACATGGCCGCCAACAACCTGAAGCTGCCGCATCTGCGCACCGTGGTCTGCGGCGGCTCGGCGATGCCGCGCTCGATGATCAAGGCGTTCCTGGACATGGGCGTGCGCCCGCGCCATGCCTGGGGCATGACCGAGATGAGCCCGATCGGCACGCTGGCGGCGCTGAAACCGCCCTTCGCCGAGCTTGCCGGCGAGGCCGGACTCGACATCCTGCAGACCCAAGGCTATCCGCCGTTCGGCGTCGAGATGAAGATCACCGACGATGCGGGCAAGGAGCTGCCCTGGGACGGCAAGACCTTTGGCCGGCTCAAGGTCGCGGGCCCCGCGGTCGCAAAGGCCTATTATCGCGTCGATGCCGACATCCTCGACGAGAACGGCTTCTTCGATACCGGCGACGTCGCCACCATCGATGCCAATGCCTACATGCGCATCACCGACCGCTCCAAGGACGTGATCAAGTCGGGCGGCGAGTGGATCTCCACGATCGACCTGGAGAATCTCGCGGTCGGTCATCCCGCGGTCGCCGAAGCCGCGGTGATCGGCGTCTATCATCCGAAATGGGACGAACGCCCGCTCCTGATCGTGCAGCTCAAGCAGGGACAGAACGTCTCCCGCGAAGAGATCCTGAAATTCATGGACGGCAAGATCGCCAAATGGTGGATGCCCGATGACGTCGCTTTTGTCGACGGCATTCCACACACCGCGACCGGCAAGATCCTGAAGACCGCGCTGCGCGAGCAGTTCAAGGACTATCGCTTCCCGAACGCGGCGGCGTGAGGCTGACGCAGCAGGCAACCGGTGAGGGGAGCGTTCTCGGCGATCCGAAACGCGCCCTCGCCGCCCGGCCCCAGGTCCGCCAAAGTCCCTTGAATTTGCTGCGCCATCGTGGTCTCACGGGCACGCAGCCCGCCGGCCTCAAAAGTTCCGGCGCGCCTCATTTGGTTCCCAACCGATGGCCCGCAGGTTTTCCGCTTCCTATCTCGAGGAGCCCGTGTCCAGCCTCGCGACATGGGCCCGCAATCTTGCGGTGTTCGCGGTGGTTGCCGCCGTGGTCTCGATCATCATCGTCCGCTTCGGCTTTCTGGAGATGAAGCCGGCGATCGCGACCTTCTTCGGCGCGCTGGCCTGCGCCGGCCTGTCGATCCTGATCGGGCTTGGCGCCTTCGTCGCGATCTGGCGCAACGGCACGCGTGGCATGAGCCGCATTCTGCTGGCATTCCTGATCAACGCCATCGTGCTCGCCTATCCGGCCTACCTCGCCCTGCAGTACCGCAAGCTGCCGGCGATCCACGACATCACCACCGATCCGATCGATCCGCCGCGCTTCGAGGCCCTTGCGCGGCTCCGCAGCGGCGACGGCACCAACACCGCGGTCTACGCCGGCCTCTATTCCGCCGAGCAGCAGCGCGTAGCCTATCCGGACATCGAACCGGTCGACCTGGAGATCCCCGCCGACCGCGCCTACCAGATCGTGCAACGGCTCGTGAACAAGCGCAAATGGCTCGTCATCGACGAGCGCGCGCCGCAGCAGCGCCAGCCCGGCCGAATCGAGGCGGTGGCGCGCACGCCGATCATGGGTTTTCGCGAAGACGTTTCCATTCGCGTCGTGGCTGATGGCGAGGACTCGCGCGTCGACATCCGCTCCTCGTCGCGCTATTTCGAAAGCGACCTCGGCAGCAATGCCGCGCGGGTCGCGAAATTCATCGACGACCTCAACACCGCGGCCGACAACGAAGCCAACAAGCCGGTGCGCAAGCCTGCGCCGCCGCCGCCAAAACTGCCGGCCAAGACCGTGAAAAAATAACGCGATGCGCGTGCTCCTGAGCGAGGGTTCCGGACTGACCTCGCGCCAGGTTGCAACCCGGCTCGGCGCGCTCGGCCATCACGTCGAAATCCTGTCCTCGACACCGTTCTGCCTCACCCGTTTCACCCGTCATGTCCGCGCGCTGCACGAGGTGCCGCGTTTTGCCGACGATCCGATCAAATGGTTCGAGGCGGCAAATCGGATTGCAACGGCGCGCAGCATCGACGTACTGCTGCCGACACAGGAGCAGGTCGCGGTGCTTTCAGCGCTGCGTGCGCGGCTTGCCGCCAGGACCGTAGTGCCGGATTTCGCGGCCTTGCGCCGCGTGCAGGACAAGATCGCGGCATGGCGCACCCTGCAGGCGATCGGCCTCCCGCAGCCTGCTTCCGTTGTCGTGCAGAGCAAGGACGGCCTCGCTGACATCACGCAGTTTCCCGTCTTCGTGAAGCGGCCGATCTCGACTGCGAGCACGGGCGTTCAGCGCGCCGCCACACCTGATCAACTTGTCGCTGCAGCCGCTGCGCTCGGTCTCGGCGCCGAGGAGCTCCTGGTCCAGAGCCAAGTCTCGGGGCCGCTTGCAATGGTGCAGGCGCTCGCCGACCGCGGCCGGCTCGTGGCGCATCACGCCAATCTGCGCGTCGTCGAGGGGATCGGCGGCGGCGGCGCAGTGAAGGAGAGCGTCGAGCTGCCGACGCTTGCAGATCATCTGGAGCGGCTGGTGCGCGCGCTCGATTGGCACGGACCGATCTCGATGGACGTCATTGTGAGCGAGGACGGACCTCAGATCATCGATGTCAACCCGCGTCTCGTCGAACCGATCAACGCGCAGCTCGCCGGCGTCGACCTGGTCGGCGCCATGCTGGAGCTTGCGCAAGGCCGCCATCCGCCGACGCTGCCGGCGGGACGGGCCGGCGTGCGCTCGCGCCAGCTCCTTTTGACTGTCCTGGGCGCCGCGCTGCACGGATCGCGCCGGGCCGTGCTGAGCGAGCTCATGGCCGCGCTGCGAGGGCGCGGCGCGTACGACCACGCAATCGAGGAGCTGACACCTGTGCGTGGCGATCCGATTGCGGCGGTCCCGGTCGTCCTCGCAGTGCTTGCGACATTGCTCGATCCATCGCTTTGCCGCCTGTTTCACAAGGGCGGCACCGGGCCCTACGCACTGACACCGGACGCCTGGCGCATGATCGTCGCGGCGAGCAAAACATGAAGCCCGGCGATGGAATCACGATCAGGTGGACGCCAGCCGATAGGTGCCGCCGATCACCGGATCCCCGTCGGTGGCGACCACACCGCGCCCAACCAGGTCCTCCAGATGCGCCAGCACCGAATAGCCGGCGGCGGTCATCAGGCGCGGATCGATGCCGATATAGATCGCGCGCACCATGGTCGGAATGTCGGCCTCGCCTTTGCTCAGGCGGTGCAGGATGGAGGCCTCGCGCGCCTGGCGGTGCCTGATCAGGAAGCGCACGTAGCGCGGCCCCTCCGGAATCTCCGGACCGTGACCAGAAAAGTACAGATCCTCTTCGCGGCCCGCTAGTCGCTCGAGCGAGGCCATGTAGTCGATCATGGAGCCGTCCGGCGGCGCCACGATCGAGGTCGACCAGCCCATCACATGATCGCCGACGAAGGATATCTTCCGTTCCGGCCAGGCGAAGGCGAGATGGTTGGCAGTATGCCCGGGCGTCGCCACGGCTTCCAGGTGGAAGCCGTCGCCTTCGATCACGTCGCCATGGCCGACCGGAACGTCCGGCCTGAAGTCGCGGTCGGCCCCGGACTCCGGATTGTGCTTCTCGCTTTCGAACCGCGGCCGTGAGGCCCGATGCGGCCCCTCGGCATAGACGGTCGCGCCGGTCGCCGCCTTGATGCGCGCGGTGTTCGGCGAGTGGTCGCGATGGGTGTGCGTCACCAGGATGTGGGTCACCGTCTCGCCGCGGACGGCATCGAGCAGCGCATTTGCATGCGCCTCGTTGTCGGGGCCGGGATCGATGATCGCGACCTTGCCGCTCCCTAAGATGTAGCTGACCGTGCCGGTGAAGGTGAACGGGCTCGGATTGTCGCACAGGATGCGCCGCACGCCGGGCCGCACCTCTTCGACGACACCGGGCAGAAGCGGAAAAGTGCGATTGAACGGGATGTCGTCGTCGGCCATGCAAAAATTTTCTTACTTGTAGGATGGGTGGAGCGAAGCGATACCCATCTCTTGGTGCATGGTGAATCGTGAGGGTGGGTTTCGCTGCGCTCAACCCACCCTACGCATTCGCAGTTACGAAAACGCCTGGATGCCGGTGATGGCACGGCCCAGGATCAATGCGTGGACGTCGTGGGTACCTTCATAGGTGTTCACCGTCTCCAGGTTCTGCGCATGGCGCATCACGTGGAACTCGCTGGATATGCCGTTGCCGCCGTGCATGTCGCGCGCCACGCGCGCGATGTCGAGCGCCTTGCCGCAATTGTTGCGCTTGACGATGGAGATCATCTCCGGCGCCATCTTGCCCTCGTCCATCAGCCGGCCGACGCGCAGGCTCGCCTGCAAGCCGAGCGCAATCTCGGTCTGCATGTCCGCGAGCTTCTTCTGCACGAGCTGGGTGGCGGCGAGCGGCCGGCCAAACTGCTTGCGGTCGAGAGTGTATTGCCGGGCGCGCTGGAAACAGTCTTCCGCGGCGCCCATCGCGCCCCAGGAAATGCCGTAGCGTGCGCGGTTGAGGCAGCCGAACGGGCCTTTCAGGCCGGAGACATTGGGCAGCAGCGCGTCTTCGCCCACCACCACGCCATCCATCACGACTTCGCCGGTGATGGACGCGCGCAGGCTGAGCTTGCCCGCGATCTTCGGCGCCGACAGCCCCTTCATGCCCTTTTCGAGGATGAAGCCGCGGATCTGGTTGTTGTGCTCCGCCGACTTCGCCCAGATCACGAACACGTCCGCGATCGGCGCATTCGAGATCCACATCTTGCTGCCACTGAGCCGGTAGCCGTCGGAGACTTTCTCGGCGCGGGTCTTCATCCCTCCGGGATCAGAACCGGCATCCGGCTCGGTCAGCCCAAAACAGCCGACCCATTCGCCGGTCGCGAGCTTTGGCAGATATTTCTTGCGCTGGTTCTCATCGCCATAGGCATAGATCGGGTGCATCACCAGCGAGGACTGCACCGAATTCATCGAGCGGTAGCCGGAATCCACCCGTTCGATCTCGCGCGCGACCAGGCCATAGGCGACATAGCCCGCATTGGCACAGCCATAGTCCTCCGGCAAGGTGATACCGATCAGCCCGAGCTCGCCCATCTCATGGAAGATGTCGCGATCGGTCTTCTCCTCGAGATAGGCCTTGGTGACGCGCGGCAACAGCTTGTCCTGGGCATAGGCGCGCGCGGTGTCGCGCACCATCCGCTCGTCCTCGGTGAGCTGCTCGTCGAGCATGAACGGATCGTCCCATTGGAAGCTTGCCGTGGACGGCTTGTCCTTGGCCTGAGGGCGCGCGCTCATGAGAAATTCCTTTTTTGCTGCCTACGGAATTAGTTGACAAAATAAATCGTGATCAAAGGAAGTGCAATGCATGCTCTCGGTTCGCACGCTCGCTCTTTATGAGGCCATTCCGGGGCGCGAGTGAAGCGAGCGAACCCCGGCGCCCAATTGCGCACCAGGGAATCTCGAGATTCCGGGTGCGGCACTGACGCGTCGCCCGGGAATGACAACCGCTAGACTTCAAGCCGCTCGTTCGACACGATCTCGATGCCGAACCCGGACAGTCCCTTGTAGTCGTGCACCGACGAAGTCAGGTTCCGGATCGAGGTGATGCCGAGATCCCGCAGGATCTGTGCGCCGACCCCGACCTCGCGCCATTGCCGGTTGCGGTCGGCCTCGGCCGATGTCGGTTGTGCGACCGGCTGAACCGGCACGCCCGCCGCGCCGTCGCGCAGGTAGACCAGGACGCCGCGCCCGGCGCGCTTGAAATGCTGCAGCACGGCCTGCATCCGCGCCGGCCCCGAGAACAGGTCCTTGACGATATTGGGCTTGTGCAGCCGCGTCAGCACGTTCCGGCCGTCACCGACGCCGTTATAGACGAACGCGGCATGCGCGATCTCGTCGAACGGCGAGCGGTAGGCATAACCCTGCAGCGGCCCGATCGGGCTTTCGACGATAAAGGTCGAGACCCGCTCGATCAGCTTCTCGCGGGCCTGGCGATAGGCGATCAGGTCGGCGATGGTGACGTGCCTGAGATTGTGGGCGAGCGCGAAACGGCTCACCTGCTCGCCTTTCATGACCGTGCCGTCGTCATTCATCAACTCTGAGATGACGCCGACCGGTGGCAGCCCGGCGAGCTTGCACAGATCCACGGCTGCTTCGGTATGACCGGAGCGTAGCAGCACGCCGCCGTCGCGCGCGATCAGCGGAAAGATATGGCCGGGCCGGGCGAAATCGCCGGCACCGACGTTCGGATTGGCGAGCGCCCGGCAGCAGGAGGCGCGCTCTTCCGCCGAAATGCCGGTGCCGCCGTCCGGCTTGTAGTCGATCGACACCGTGAAGGCGGTGGTGTGGCTGGAGTCGTTGTGCGCCACCATCGGATCGAGCCGCAGCCGCCGCGCATCGTCAGGTGTGACGGGGGCGCAGACGATGCCGGAGGTATGGCGGATGATGAACGCCATTTTTTCCGGCGTGCACAGCGACGCCGCCACGATCAGATCGCCCTCGCCTTCGCGGTCCTCATCGTCAGTGACGACGACGAGCTCACCGGCGGCAAAGGCCTGCAGCACTTCCTGGACCGTGTTGGGCATGTTGTCTCGGGTCTTTCGATTTTTTCGCCTCGGTGCATTAGCCGGGATGCCGGCCTGGCGCCAGTGCAAGTGGCTTCCTCATTCCGCAGAGCAGAACAGCCGTGACGATGGAGCACCGCTTGAGGACAAGTCTCGAAGATTTGTCTAAGATTGCATCCAACCAAAAACAAGGGAGACGCTCGCCATGACATCGGCCCCATTCGACTTTTCTCCGCTGCTCGCGGCGGGACTGCCGCCGCCGGCGGCGAAATGGACGGGGCTTGCCAAATTCTCGTTCGTCGGGGGCAACAACGACCCCGAGCAGGTCCCTGTCGATGGGCTGATCGCAGCCCTCGATGCCGTGCTCAAGCGCGAAGGCAGGTCGCTCGCAACCTACGGGCTGGCCCACGGGCCCCAAGGCTATCATCCCTTACGCGAATTTCTCGCCGCGAAACTGGGGCGCGACGCCGGCATCACGGCGACGCCCGAAGACATCCTGATCGTGTCCGGCTCGCTGCAGGCGCTCGACCTCGTCAACGGCACGCTGCTCCAGCGCGGCGATACGGTGATCGTCGAGCAGGAGACCTATCAGGGCGCGCTGACGCGGCTCGGTCGGCTCGGCGTCACTGCGGTCGGCATTCCGCTCGACCGCGACGGCATGCGCATGGATGCACTCGCGTCCACGCTCACCGAGTTGCGAGGACGAGGCATCAGGCCAAAATACATCTATACCATTCCGACGGTGCAGAACCCGACCGGCACCATCATGCCGGAAGCGCGCCGCGCCGAACTGCTCACCCTCTCCCAGGAATTCGGCGTGCCGGTCTTCGAGGACGACTGCTATGCCGACCTCGTCTGGGACGGCAAGCGGCCGCCCGCGCTTCACGCCATGGCGACGAATGGCGGCGTGATCCATATCGGCTCGTTTTCCAAATCGATTGCACCGGCCCTCAGGGTCGGGTTCATCGTGGCGCCCTGGCAGATGCTGTCGCGCATGCTGGCGCTGAAGACCGACGCCGGCTCCGGCGCGCTGGAGCAGATGGTGCTGGCGGAGTATTGCGCGCCGCATTTTGCAACCCATGTGCCCGATCTGACGCGGGCCCTGCGGGTCAAGCTCGACACGCTGATGGAAGCGCTCGACGCCCAGTTCGGCACGGCTGCGGAATTCGAGGCGCCCAAAGGTGGCATTTTCCTGTGGGTCAAGCTGCCCGACCATGTCGATACGCCAAAGCTGTACCAGGCTGCGCTGGCGGCCGGCGTCGCCCTCAATCCGGGGCCGGAATGGTCGACCGACAAGGCGTATTCGCAGAGCCGCCTCAGGCTGTGCTTTGCCAACCCGTCCACGGACCAGATCCGCGAGGGGGTCGCCGTGCTCGCGGACGTCTGCCGGCGCGAATTCGGCGTGCCGGTCCGCATCGCCAATGTGGAGAAGGCCCGCGCGTGACTCTGGTGACAGCGGCGGGGACGGAGCGCCGCAAGGGCATCGCCCTTGTCGTCGCGGCGGCGGTCGCGTGGAGCACGGCGGCCTTCTTCACGCGGCTGCTGCCGTTCGATTCCTGGACCATCCTGTTCTGGCGGGGATTGTTTGGCTGCGGCGCCATCGTCACGTTCATGGTCCTGATCCAGGGCCGCGATAAGGTGAAGGACCTGGCGGCCATGGGGCGAAGCGGCTGGCTGGTCGCCAGCCTGTCGACCCTCGGGATGGTGTGCTTCATCCCGGCGCTGCAGCTGACCAGCGTCTCGAACGTGGCGATCATCATGGCGACGGGACCGTTCGTCACCGCCGCGCTGGCCTGGTTCTGGCTTCGGGAAACACCGCGGCAGCGAACAATCGTGGCGAGCGTGGTCGCGCTTTGCGGCATCGCGATCATCGTCGGCGGTCCGCGTCCCGCGTCCGATATGCTGGGGATCGCGCTGGCCTGCCTCATGACGGTCGCCATCGCCGTGATGACCGTGGTGATCCGGCGCCACAAGGAGACGCCGATGGTGGCCGCCGCCGCGCTGTCGAACCTGCTCGGCTCCGTGGTCAGCATTCCCTTTGCCGGCGGCATCGCAGCTGTCGCGCCAGCCGACCTCGTCACCTTCGCAATGTTCGGCTTCTTCCAGGTCGCGCTCGGGCTGACCCTGTTCGTGCTGGGCGCGCGCCTGCTGCCTTCTGGACAAACCGCCCTCGTCGGCCTGCTGGAAACGCCGCTGATGCCGTTCTGGATCTGGCTCGCATTTCACGAGGTCCCGGCGCCAAGCGCATTCGCCGGTGGCGCGCTGGTCATGGGCGCCGTTGTTGCCGACATTCTCGGTGACTTGCGGACGTAAACGGGATCAGGCGCCGCCGACGTGAAATTCGACGTTGACCTGGCCCGAACCGCTCGACGGAAAATAGTCGCAGAGCTGTTCGGCCTCGCCGCTGTAGTCATACCAGCCGAGCGCCGCAAACAGCATGATGGTGTCGGCCATGCCGCCCTCGCCATTGCACTTGGCGGCATAGTCCGGGAGCATGTCGAGAAACTCGCGATAGCGCCGCTGTTGCCAGAGCTCGAGCACGCGCAGGTCGACCTGCCGGTTGAACTCGCTCGCGACCGACGTCCAGGCCTCCGGGCCAAGCTGCTTGTTCGGCCACAGCCGGTGTGAGAGCGATCCGCTCGCCAGGATCGCCACCCGCTCACTGGATTTTTCGATCGCGCGCGCGGCAGCCTCGCCGAGAAGACGGCTCTCCTCCAGCGACGTGAACAGCGGCGATGCCACCGAGACCACCTTGGCCCAGCCGTCGGCGTTCATGTAATGCATCGGCACGATGGTGCCGTATTCGAGCCCGAGGCTTGCGACCCGATGCGCGGTCACGTTGAGGCCTGCGCCCTCGGCTTCGCCGGCAATCGCCTCGGCCAGCTCGGTGTTGCCCGGAAGGTCGTAACGCAGATCCTGGATCATCTGCGGCGCCTCGTGGCTGGTGAACGCACCGCAATGCGTGGAATTGGCGTTGATGTGATAGCCGAAATTCGACAGCCAATGGGTGTCGAACACGATGAAGGTCGAGACGCCGCGCGCCCGCGCACGCCGGCCGAGTTCGCGCAACGAGCCGACGGCGGGGGCCCGCGCGGCATGCAACGGGCTTCCATCCGTCTCCGAGAGCATCAGCGACGGCACATGGGTGACCTTGGCGGCCAAAGCGATCTCTCCCACGCGCATTCCTCCACTTCGAATCGTCTAGTCGGCGCGGACCGCGTGGGCAATTCGCAGCAGCAGCACGATCGAGACATTGCCCTTGCCGGCCTCGATCATGGCGAGATAGCGCTCGGAAATTTTGGAGCGGCGGGCAAGCTCCCGCCGCGACATGTCGCGCAGCGAGCGCATGGCGCGGACACGCTCGCCGAGCTGCTCCAGGAAATCGCTTTCCGACGCCGTCGACAAGGGCCGCCTGGCCCGCGGTACCGTCCACGCGGCAAAGCCCGCAGAGGCATCGGTCCAAGATGTTTCGCGGCTCGTCATGGCACCAAGCATGATCCTGGCACCGGACGCGTCGCATTGATCCGGATCAAACGGGCGGTCGCGATTTTCTCGCGACCTACCTGACAGCGAATGGGGCCTGATAGGGCCGCCCGAACGGCACGCCGTTGATCACGGTCTGCACGGGTTTCAGCAACAGCTTGCCGTCGCGCTTGTTGTTGCGGGTGTCGACGAAGGTCACCGGGCCCTCGACGAGGTCCATGATCGTGACGTCGCCGGGCGCGCCGACCTGCAACGTGCCGATCCTTGGCGCGCGGTTGATGATCCTGGCCGGGTTGATGGTCGCCATCGCCACCACCTGCTCCAGCGGAAAACCCATCGCCAGGAACTTGCTCATCACGTTGGGCAGGAACGGCGTGCCCGGCGAATTGCCGGAGAAGACATGAATATCGGAAGAGATCGTATCGGGCGTGCAGCCCGCGGGGATCGCGACCTCCGCCACCGTGAAATCAAAACTGCCGCCACCATGCGCTACATCGAAGATCACGCCGCGTTGCTTGGCGGCGAGCGCGGCCGGCAACAGCTTGCCGTCCTGCACGATGTTGGTGAACTCGCCCGCCATGTTCGGCGCCCCCGAATAGCAGTGGGTCAGCACGTCGCCCGGCCGCAGCAGATTGAGAATGTCGCTCATCAACTCCCTGGTCGCGACGCCGCCGATATGCACCATCATTTTCGCCGGCCAGCCGCACATCTCGCAGGCCTGGATGCCGCGCTTGAGCGGCTCGACGCCATGCTTGAAGATCACGTTCTCGGACATCCTGACCTTCACGCCGATCAAAAAATCCGGATTTTCGGCGAGGCCCATCGCGCAGGCTTCGACCTGCGCATTGTCGATGTTGTAGAGCTCGGCGACGGGGAATGCCGACAGGCCGTTGTTGGCGATGTGCAGGAAGGCGTACATCCGCGCCCGGGTCTGCGCCACGATGAAGCGGCGCAGCGCGGCAAGATTGTTCACACCCGCATCGCCCGCCGAGACCACGGTGGTCGTGCCCTGGAACTGCACCAGTTCGTCGGCGGGAATGCCGATCGCCGAGCCATAGGGGTAGACGTGGCAATGCAGGTCGACGAGGCCGGGCGTCACGAGCTTGCCGGTGGCGTCGATCATCTTGGTGGCGCGCTCGGCGGGGATCGCCTCCTCGACTGCCTCGACCACGCCCCAGCGGATGCCGATATCGCGCCGGCCGCGGAGCTGTTGGCTCGGATCGAGCACGTCGCCGCCCCTGATCACGAGGTCGAACTTGTCGTTCGGACCCATCGCAGCCTCGGCACGGCTTGCAAGCACCGCGGCTGCGCCTCCCGTGAGCGCAAGGAAATTCCGGCGCGACAGCGCGGTCATGACGTTCCTCCCCCGGTTGTTTTATGCGGCGATGATGCGCCGGGAGAGAGCGTTAAGCAAGGCGTCGATCGTGACTGGACAGCGCCGGTGACGCGATGCAAAAGCTGCTTCTGGCCGACGCGAGACAGAGGGTTGAGAAAGTTGATTTCGTGTGTTGCCCGGCTCCTGCCGGCGATCGCCCTTTTCGCCGCAGCGACTGCGGCACCTGCTGCAACGGTTGCGGAAACCGCGAGCAAATGGGGGCTGATCGGACGCTGGTCGCTCGACTGCCGCATCCCTCCTGATCATGATCGCGGTGCCGTGCTGGCTTATCAGATCACGGGCCGCAACAAGCTCGTGCTCCACCGCGATTTCGGAGATACCGAAGACAATGCCGAGGTGATCGCAGCCGACATTTCCGACGACAACCGGCTCGACCTGCGGATCTATTTTCCGCAACTGAAGCAGACGCGCGAACTGGGGCTGATGCGATTGCCGGATGGCGGGATCCGCGCGGTCTACAACCGCACGCGCGGGGGCGCCTATTCGATCAAGGACGGCCGGATCACCGCGACCGGCCAGCCGACGCCACCGCAGTTCCGCTGCGGCGATTAGGCGCCACGCGGCCTAGTCCCATGCGGGAGCAAAACCGGGACTGACGCAACGGCGGTCCTTTGGCAGCGCGGCGATCGCCTTGCGGTCGGCGTCGTCGAGGCTCACATTCAATGCGCCGAGGTTCGCCTGCTGGCTCTCCGCGCGCGACGCCTTGGGAATCGCGGCGACGCCGTCCTGATCGAGCAGCCATTTGAGCGCGACCTGCGCGGCGGTCGCCTTGTGCTTGCGGGCGATTTCGACAAGCGTCGGATCGGACGCGACGCGGCCCTGGGCCAGCGGACAATAGGCCACCAGCGGGATCGCGTGCGCCCTGAGATAGGTCAGGAGTTTGCCCTGGTCGAGCATCACGTGATATTCGACCTGGTCGCAGGCGATCGGTGCCCCGATCTCCTCGACCACGGTCTTCAGCAGCGCGATCGTGAAATTGGCGACCCCGATGGCGCGCGTACGGCCCTGCTCTTTCAGCCTCGTCAGCGTCTCGAAAATCGCCGGCAGGTTCATCTGCCGCGCCGGCCAGTGCACGAGATAGAGGTCGACATGGTCGAGCCGGAGCTTTTTCAGGCTGGCATCGAATGCCTTTCGAATCGCATCCGGCGCGAGGTTCTCATTCCAGACCTTGGTGGTGACATGCAGTTCATTGCGCGCGATGCCGGAGGAGGCGATCGCCGCTCCGATGGCGTCCTCATTGCCGTACATCTCTGCGGTGTCGATGTGCCGGTAGCCCAGCGCCAGCGCGCTCTCGACCGCCGCGCGGCAGGCTTCGCCCTGCATGCGAAAAGTGCCGAGCCCGAGTCGCGGCAGGCTGATGCCCTGTGTGTGCAGGCTTTCCATGAAAACTCCCTGGAGAACATCGGATCGGAAGATGGGCCACGAGCCCGGAGGCTGCGGAAGCCGGTGATAAGCCGGAGGCGCACCGAATGCAAAATCAAGATCGGGTTAGAGACGGCCCGGAAAGCTCACTGTTCCGCCATCGGCACCGGCTTCCAGTTGCAGATGCCCCCTGACCTGCAGGGCCAGGTGTGAATGCGGCGGTCGATCGCCTGCGCGTGGGCATCGAGCGGATTGCCGTGGCGATGTGCAAGCCTGCTCCGCGCGGCGCCGAGCGGCTTCTCCGCAAATGTGCGTGGCGGCTTTTCGTGGCTCCTCGCAGAGTACCCCGCCGTCGTGCGCACCTGTGCAGCGTGGCTATCCTGCGTCTTGCCATTACTCCCCGAGTCAGCCCTGGGATCGCCCTTCGCCTCTACCGGCATCGGCACGAACTGATTGCGCGGCCCGAGCGGCGTCGGCGACAGCACGGCCTTCGGCAGGTCGAGCGTGAGGAAGTCATCCGGGCGATACTCGGCCGCCAGCGCGCCGGCGGTGACCAGCAATGCACCGAAAACAGCAAGGGACATCTTTTTCAGGAACATCCCAGCCCTCCTGAAAATCGCGTCAACAAACTTGCTGCATATTTAAGATGATCGCCGCGCAATTCCAGAAGGACTTATGGATAGGGTTACTACAGGATGTCGTTGCGACGCAATATCCGTATAGGTAGTGCACTCAATCGCGCCCGGGAACCGCGGCCTCGGCGAAGGTCGCCATGCCGTTATGCAGTGCGCAGGCGAGACGGACGAGCGGCAAAGCGAGCGCCGCGCCCGACCCCTCGCCGAGCCGCAGATCGAGATCGAGCAGCGGCCGCGCCTCCAGGGCATCAAGCACCAGGCGATGGCCTTGTTCCGCGGAGCTGTGCGAAAAGATCAGATCGGGCCGGCATGTCGGGTTCAGTCGCACGGCGGCAAGCGCCGCGACCGACACGATGAACCCGTCGATGACAACGGGAATCCGGCGCTGCGCGGCGGCGATGATGGCGCCGGACATGGCCGCTATTTCGAGCCCGCCGACCGCGCACAACACCCGTTCGACGGACGCATGCCCCGCACTGAGACCGTGACGCGCGAGCGCGGCTGCGATCACCCGGGCTTTTCGGTCGCGTCCGGCCGGATCAAGGCCGGTGCCGCTGCCCGCCAGGCGATCCGGGTTCATCGCCAGCAGCGCGGCCGCGATGGCGGCCGCGGTCGTGGTGTTGCCGATGCCCATCTCGCCGAAGATCAGGAGATCGCAGGACGATACCCGCGTCACCGCGCGTTCGCCGGAGCCGACCGCAAAGGCGAGTTCAGCCGGCGCGAGTGCTTCTTCCGTGCTGAAGTCCCGCGTCCCGCGGCGCGGCTTGTCGGTCATGATACCGGGCAGCGGGACGTCGGCCAGCGTCCCCGCATCGACCACCTCGAGGGGCGCTCCGAGTTCGCGCGCCAGCACCGAGATCGCTGCACCGCCCGAGGCGAAATTCGCCATCATGGCGACCGTCACCTCCTGTGGATAGGCCGACACGCCCTGCGCGGCGATGCCGTGATCGCCGGCAAAAATGATGATCGGGACGCGCTCGGCCGTCGGCCGCTCCCGATGCTGCAGGCCGGCAAGCTGCACCGCAAGCGTCTCCAGCCGGCCGAGCGCTCCCGCCGGCTTGGTCAGCTCGGCCTGCCGTTTCAGTGCGGCCTCGCGATATGGCGCCGACGGAGCGGGACAGTCGCGATAGACCCATTCGGGAAGCATGCGTGTTGTGTCTTGCATCTCGTTGCTCAGGCCAATGTGCGTTTCAGGATGTAGCTGTCCATGATCCAGCCGTGCCTTTCGCGCGCGCCACGCCGCGTGCCCGCGATCTGCGACGCGACAGCAGACAGCGGTCCGGACAGGATGATCTGCTCGGGCATGCCGAGATAGGCGCCCCACCAGATGTGCAGGCCGGTGGGATCGAGCGACTGGAACGCCGTCCCGCCGTCGAGCATGACCACGACCGTCTCGGCGCCCTCGGGCCAGCCGCGCTCGCGCAGCCGCCGGCCTGTCGTGACCCAAAATGGCTCGCCGACCTCGTTGAGCGGCAATCCATGCGCAGCACAGAGCGCCTGGATGGCGGTGATGCCGGGAACCACTTCGACAGAGGGTACGGGATCAAGGCGTCGCGCGATGCGCAGGCTCGAATCATAAAGCGACGGGTCGCCCCAGATCAGAAGCGCGACACGGCCGTCGCGGCCGAGATGCGCTGTCACCTGCTCGGCCCAGGCCGCGGCGACCGCGTCATGCCATTTGTCGACGCCGGCCTTGTAGTCGTCGCTCCCGGCATCGCGCACCGGCAGATCGAACTCGACAAGGCGCGTGGCTTCGTTCGTCAGCACGTCTGCGCAGATCGCCCGGCGCAGATCGGCGAGATCGGATTTTTCGGCGCCCTTGCGTGGGATCAGGATCAGGTCGGCGGCATTGATGGCGCGGATCGCCGCCAGCGTCAGCTGGGAAGGATCGCCGCAGCCGATGCCGATCAGGGAAAGAGTGTAGCGCGCCGTCATGCCCCCTCGCCGGCCAGCGCGCCAAACAGGATCACCGCGGTCGCACTCGCCGAACCCCCGGCGAGCTGTTCGGCGAGGCGCGCAATCGTGGTGCGCAGCAGTTTTTCGTCGTCATGGCCGAGCGCTTCGGCCAGCAGCGCCGGCGTCTCGGGCGGCAGGCCCTGCTCGATCAGTTTTGCGGCAAGCAGCGGAAACGTGCGCTTGCCCATATAGACCACGGTCGTCGCGTTCGGATCAGTCAATGCTGCCCAATTCAGATCGTCGGGCAGTTCGCCGGTCACGTCGGCGCCGGTGATGAACTGCACGCGCCGCGAGGTGTAGCGTCGTGTCAAGGGAATGCCGGCGGTCGCGGCCGCGACTGACGCGGAGGTCACGCCCGGAATGATCTCATAGGCGATGCCGGCCTCGCGCAGCGCAAAAATCTCCTCTTCCAGCCGGCCGAAAATCCCGGCGTCGCCCGACTTCAGCCGCACCACCCTGACGCCCGATTTCGCGTAGTCGACCAGGAGGCGATTGACATGCTCCTGCTTGGCCGAGGGACGGCCGGCGCGCTTGCCGACCGAGATCAGGCTCGCGCCCTCGCGCGCATGGTCGAGAATGGCGCCCGAGGCGAGATCATCGTACAGCACGACGTCGGCGTCGCGCAGCCGCGCCGCGGCTTTCAGCGTCAGAAGCTCGGGATCGCCGGGGCCGGACGAGACAAAGGAAACGTAGCCGCTCACTTAGCCTCCGCGATCAGATGAAAGAAGGTGCCGCTGACATGGCCGCGATGCGATCCGGTTTCGGCGACACTGGCGCCATTGGCGTCGTGCACGACCGCGAGCGGCGGATCGGGCTGGGCCAGGATCGAGGCATAATGGAATTCGTGGCCGCGCAGGCGCGCGCCGCTCCGCTGTCCCGGGATCGGCGCATTGAGTTCGGCCTGGCGATAGCCGAGATGCATGCGCCGCTTGGCGAAGGAAGTTTCCAGCCCGAGCAGTCCGGTCATATCGTGGCGCTCTCCCGTGGCGTCGACCAATCCCGATCCGAGCACCATATAGCCCCCGCACTCGCCATGCACCGGCCGTGTTTCGGCAAAGGCGCGCAGTGCGGTACGAAAATGATGGTTGGCGGCAATCCTGCCCGCATGCAGCTCCGGGTAGCCGCCGGGAAGCCAGCAGACGTCGGCCGTCTCGGACGGCCCTTCATCGGCCAGTGGCGAGAAGGGCATGATCTCGCTGCCCGCCGCGCGCCAGGCGTCGAGCATGTGCGGGTAGACGAAGGAGAAGGCGGCATCGCGCGCCAGCGCAATGCGCTGGCCGGGCGGATTGACAGGCATGACTGACGTGGCGCGTGGCGCAGCCCGGTGGCATTCGGCCAGCTTGAGCAACGCGTCGAGATCGACATGGGTGGCGATCAGGCGGGCAGCCTCCGCGATCAGATCGGAGAGGCGCGCCTGCTCTTCGGCCTGCACCAGGCCGAGATGCCGCTCCGGCAGCGCGATCGGCGCATGGCGCGGCAGCGCGCCAAGCACCGGAATGTTCACGCTCGCCATCGCGCACCCCACCAGATCCGCGTGGCGCGGGCTCGCAACGCGGTTGAGCACGACGCCGGCAACGCGCAGCCCGGGGCGAAAATCCCGCAAGCCCGCGGCGACTGCCGCAGCCGTCTGCGCCTGCCCTTTAGGGTCGAGCACCAGCAGTACGGGCCAGCCCATCATCTCGGCAATGTCGGCGCTGGCGCCGGTGCCGGATGCGCCCTCGGCCGCGACGCCATCGAACAGGCCCATCGAGCCCTCGGCCAGAACAAGATCGGCATCATCGGCCCGCGCACTGAGCGCTGCGATCATCGCGCGCGGCATCGCCCAGCTGTCGAGATTGACAGAGGGGCGTCCGGTTGCCGCGGTATGAAAGGCCGGATCGATATAGTCAGGGCCGCTCTTGAAACACTGCACGACCATGCCGCGATCGCGACAAGCGCGCGCCAGCGCGAGCGTAAGCGTAGTCTTGCCGGTACCGGAGGCCGGCGCAGAAACGACGAGGGCTTTCGTCATCACGACGCCTCTGGAAATCGTGGCGAAGCGCCGACCGGCCGGTAGCGGCGATCATAGTCGGCGGCATAGAGCCGGCTCTCGGAAAATTCCTCGGCGGCCAGCGTGCGGCCGACCAGGATCAGCGCCGTGCGCTCGAGCTCCGCGCCGACGGTCGCCCCCAGCGTGCCGAGCGTCGCGCGGATGATGCGCTGGTCGGGCCAGCTCGCCCGCCAGACGATGGCGATAGGACAATCGGCGCCGTAATGCGGGGTGAGTTCTGATATCACCTTGTCGAGCTGATGCACCGAGAGGTGGATCGCGAGCACGGCGCCGGTCGCGGCGAACGCGGCCAGCGTCTCGCCTTCGGGCATCGCGCTCGCCCGGCCGGAGATGCGCGTCAGCACCACCGATTGGGCAAGGCCGGGCAGCGTGAGCTCGGCGCCGAGCGCCGCCGCTGCCGCGGAGAACGACGGCACGCCGGGCGTCACGGTGTAGGGGATGTCGAGCGCGCGCAGACGGCGCAGTTGCTCGCCCATCGCCGACCAGACCGAGAGATCGCCGGAATGCAGCCGCGCGACGTCCTTGCCGTCGCGATGGGCGGCGACGATCTCCGCCATGATCTCGTCGAGCGACAGCGGCGCCGTGTTGACGATGTGCGCGTTCGGCGAACAATGTGCGAGCACGCCCTCAGGCACGAGTGAGCCGGCATAGAGACAGACCGGAGAGGCCGCGATGAGATCGCGCCCGCGCAGAGTGAGGAGATCGGCGGCGCCGGGCCCTGCGCCGATGAAATGCACGGTCATGCGCCCTCTCCCTGCTTTGTCGCACACCATTGGACGACCGGGCGCACCGCCTCCCATCCGCGAAAGCGCCCGAGCGGCGCTGCATGGGAGATCTCGATCCGCATCAGATGGCCGCCATGCCGGGACTGCAGCTCCCCAAGCAGCGCCTCGGTCTCCAGCGTCACCGAATGTGCAACGACGCGCGCGCCTCGTGGCAGGAGCGGCCAAAGCCCGTCGAACATCGGCGCATCCAGCCCGCCACCGATGAAGACCGCGTCAGGTTTCTCCAGGCCTGAGAGCGCCGCAGGCGCCTCACCACCGACGATCGCGATTCGATGTGAAAGGCCAAACTTGAAGACGTTCTTGCGGATATTGGCCACGCGGTCCTCGCGGGCCTCGATTGCGACCGCGGTCCCGCCGGCGAGCGCCCATTCGACCGAGATCGCGCCGGAGCCGGCGCCGATATCCCACAAGCGCTCGTCTCGCCGTGGCGCCAACGCCGACAGCGCCAGCGCGCGCATCGGCTTCTTGGTGATCTGCCCATCATGGACAAATAGATCGTCGGCAAGGCCCGATGCGCGCGACAGGCCACCTGCGCCATCGGCCTCGATCGCGACTACGAGCAGATCGGCGCGCTCGTCACCGGCATAGCTCTGCGCACGCGCCTCGTGGATCGATTCCCGCGGACCTCCCAGCGCCGTCATGGTGCAAAACCGCGAGGCGCCCCAGCCATGCGCGGCGAGCCACTGCGCCAGATCGGTCGCTGCCTTGCCATCGCGCACGAGACAGATGATACGCGCGCCGCGCGACAGCACCGGTACCAGCCGCTCGAATGGCGCGGCGTGCAGGCCGAGGCAGATCGTTGATTCGAGTCGCCAGCCGAGCCGCGCCGCCGTCAGCGAGAAGGTTGACGGCGCCGGATGCGCGGTCCACTCGCTGTGCTCCAACTGTGCCGCGAGGCTTGCGCCAACGCCGTGCCAGAACGGATCGCCTGACGCCAGCACCACGGTCGGACGGCCGCGGCAGGCGACCACACCGCTCGCATCGAACGGCACCGGCCAGGGCTTTCCGCGCGCGCCGATCCCGGCGAGCTTCAGGTGACGCTCGCCGCCGAACACGATTTCGGCCTCCTGCAGCGCCTTTCGGCTTGCCTCGGGGAGCCCGGCAAGGCCATCTTCGCCGACGCCGATGATGGTCAGCCAGGGGACAGATGGATCAGACATGACGCGCGCCCTCATCCTGGGCGGAACGGGCAATGCCAATGCGCTTGCCGCAGCGCTCGTGCGCGCAAAAATCGACGCGATCTATTCCTATGCGGGACGGACGCAGATTCCACTTCCGCATGCGCTGCCGACGCGCGTTGGCGGCTTTGGCGGCGCCGAGGGACTCGCCGACTTCATCCGCGAAGCAGAGATCACACATGTCGTCGACGCGACGCATCCATTCGCCGCCGAGATGAGCCGCAACGCCGCCATCGCCTGCGCGGCCACCAGCGTGCCGCTGCTCGCATTGGAACGGGCGCCGTGGACAAGGATTGCGGGCGATCGCTGGATTGAGGTCGAGGACATCGCGGCGGCGGTCGCCGCCCTGCCCGACGTGCCTGCGCGCGTCTTCCTCGCCATTGGTCGCCAGCACATCGCGCCGTTTGCCCAAAAACCGCGCCATGCCTACACGCTGCGCTTCGTCGATGCGCCTGATGGCGCGCTGCCGCTGCGGGGCGCCGAGGTGATCGTCTCGCGCGGTCCCTTCACATGCGAAGGCGATCTTGCGCTGATGCGCGAGCGCGGCACCGAATGGCTGGTCGCGCGCAATGCCGGTGGCGATGGCGCCCGCGCCAAGATCGATGCGGCCCGCGAACTCGGTCTTCCCGTGATCATGATCGCGCGGCCACGGCTTGCGGAGCGGCTGCGGGTCGAGAACATCGACGACGTGATGGCCTGGCTCGGTCATGACGCGCGCCTTGGCGCATAGATCCAGCGGCCGACCTGACGCGTCTGTGAATTTCCGACAATGACCAGGGTCCGCATGTCGGCCATCTCGGCCTTCGCTTCGGAGAGCGGCAGCGAAATGATGCGCTCCTCCGCAGTGGTCACCGCATGTGCAAAAATCACGATGCGCGCACCGCAGCCGGCCTGCACCAAAATCTCGAACGCGCGCGCCAGATCGTCCGGGCGGCTCGCGGAGCGCGGATTGTAGAGCGCGATGGCAAAGTCGGCGTCGGCGGCAAGCCGCAGCCGCTTTTCGATCGTCTCCCACGGCTTCAGATTGTCGGAGAGGTTGATCGCGCAGAAATCATGCCCGAGCGGCGCGCCGGCGCGTGCGGCCGCCGCCAGCATCGCCGTCACGCCCGGCAGCACCCGGATCGGCAGTGCCTGCCATTGCGAAAAACCTTCCAGCGCCTCGAACACTGCGGAGGCCATCGCAAAGACACCAGGATCGCCCGAAGAGACGATGACGACCTGACGTCCGTCAGCGGCAAGCCGCATCGCTTCGATCGCGCGCTGCGTTTCCTGACGATTGTCGGACGGATGCAGGGTCAGGCCTTCCCGCGGTTTTACGCGCGCGACATAGGGGCTATAGCCGAACACGTCCGTGGCCTCCGCCAGCGCAGCGGAAACTTCAGGCGTAACCAGCACCTCACTGCCCGGACCCAACCCCGCAATGGTCAGCGAGCCGGTCATTCGCAAAATTCCGGCCGACGGCCCTGGCCATGAACCAGCACGATCGCAAAGTAAGGACATTCGGCCGCGTCGACCTCGCTCAGCCGCGCGACGCGTTGGCCCGGCATCGTGCCGCGCTCGATCAACCAGGCCTCGCCAAGCCGGCCGGCGGCAGCCAGCGCGCGTCGCACCTTCGCAAGATTGCGCCCGGTCTTCATGATCACGAGCGCATCGGACGTCCGCATACGCTGCTCCAGCTGATCTTCCGGCAGCGTGCCCATCAGCACCGTCATCACGTCGTCGCCGAGCGCGATCGGCCGGCCGACCGCGTTCCAGCAGCCGGCCATGCCGGGAATGCCCGCGATCACCTCGATCTCTGCGCTGGCCTTGAGTCGGGTGTAGAGATGCATGAATGAGCCATAGAAGAACGGGTCGCCCTCGCACAGCACGACCACGTCGGTCTCGCGGGTGAGCGCGGCGAGACGCCCGGCCCATGCGTCGTAGAAGCCCGTGAGCAGGCGGGTATAATCCGGGCTGTCGAACGCGATCTCCGTGGTGACCGGATACTCCATCGGATATTCGCGCACGGCCGGCCCAAGCATGCCGTCGACGATGCGGCGCGCCTGGCCGGGGTGGCCCTTCTTGCGGAAATAGGCGACATGGGTGGCCGCGCGCACCGCGCGGTCGGCCTTGACGCTCATCAGCTCCGGATCGCCGGGGCCCAGGCCGCAGCAGATGATGCGCCCCATTTTCATTCGCTCCGGCTTGCCAGTGCATTCACGGCGGCGACCGTGATCGCCGATCCGCCGAGACGCCCCTCGACCGACAGCGCCGGCACAGGCGGGGCCGCCATCAGCGCGGCTTTGGACTCGGCCGCGCCGACAAAGCCGACGGGACAGCCGATGATCGCCGCGGGCCGCGGACAGCTTTCGTCTTCCAGCATGTTGAGCAGATGAAACAGCGCCGTCGGCGCATTGCCGATGGCGACGACGGCGCCTGCAAGATGCGGCCGCCACAGCTCCAGCGCCGCGGCGGAGCGGGTGTTGCGCATGAACTGCGCGAGCGTCGGCACGGCCGCATCGTCGAGCGTGCAGATCACGGCGTTATTGGCGGGCAGGCGCGTGCGCGTGATGCCCTCGGAGACCATGCGCGCGTCGCACAGGATCGGCGCGCCGTTCTGCAGCGCGCTGCGCGCGATCTTCGCCATGTCCGGCGTGAAGCGAACGAAGGCTTCGAGCCCGACCATTCCGGCCGCGTGAATCATGCGCACCACCACGGGCTCCTCGTCAGCCGTGAAGCGCGCAAGATCCGCCTCCGCACGAATCGTCGCGAACGATTTTTGATAGATCGCTGCGCCGTCGGTCTCATAGACATGGGGCATCAAAAATCCCCAGCGAGCACGAAAGGATCGGCGAGAAGCTGGTCGCGGGTCAGTCCATGCACAAGCGGTTTGTCGCCCGCGGAACCGCCGCGGACGAGATCAAAACCGTCCTCCGTCGCAACCAGCGTGATCGCCGCGATGCCCGGATGCGCGCAGCCCTTGGCACAGCCGGAGACATGCAGGCTCGCGCCGGGGCCGAGATGTGGCGCAAGCGCATTTGCAAGGCCACGCGTATCCGCATGCGCCTGCGGACAAACCGGTGCACCGGTGCAGGCGTCGATGGCGAGCCGCGGATCATCGGCAGTCGTCACAAGGCCTTCGAAATGCGGCAGCTCCTGCGGGCTTTCCACAAGGAACATGCGCCATGGGGTGATGCGCAGGCCCGTTGATCGGCGCGCGAGAAGGGCCAGCGCCGCCGCGCTCAATTGCCCGAACGCGATCCCGACCAGCGCACCGCCGCCGACGAGTCCCGGGCGCGGCCGCGGCATCGCCGGCGCGGGCCTTGCGCTGGCGGCCAGGGCGGTGGGCAGTCTCGCTCCGGTGCCGAGATGTGCCGCCATCCGCCCTCGTCCGTCTTTGACGCCGCCGGACGCCACAAACCATTCTGCGAGCGCGAGCGCCGTCGCCACCGCTTCCGTCCGCGCGACGGGACGCCCCATGGCAGCGCTATCGGCGCGAACGATGATATCTCCCATGGCGCAGCGCTCGATACGGATATCGGCCGGGGCCTCCGCGAGGGCGCGTTCATTTCCGCAGTCGACCGCAAAACCGAATTTTCCCGGCAGCTCAAGATGAAAGACCGACAGCGCGATTTCGAGCTCCATTGCGATTGATCGCGTTTCGTCGTGTTCGCTCCAGAACGGCGCGACGACAATGTTGCGCCGCGACTCAGCGCCGGCGTCGGCGTCGAGCAGATCAAGTTCCGCCAGCCCCTGCAGCAGCGGGGCGTGGCCGTGGTCGCTGATGCCACGAAGCTGCAGATTGGCGCGGTTGGTCAGATCGATCAGACCGTTGCCGAAACGCTCGGAGAGTTCGGCCAGTCCTGCAGCCTGCGCGTGAGAGAGCCGACCGCCCCGCGGGCGGATGCGCACGATCAGGCCGTCGCCCGATTGCATCGGGCGCCACGCGCCGGGACACCAGCCCTTGACCGCGGTTGCGCTCATGAGGCTTCTCTCAGGCTCGCGGCGATGGAGTTGCGCCGCGTCGTCCACAGCGCGGCCTCGTGCAGCCGCGCAAAACAGCTTTCCAGCGCCAGCAGCGCGGCCGGATTCTCGCGCGTCATGAAGGCGCGGACATCGTCGTCGGCAAGCGTCGCGTCGTAGTAGAGGTCGAACAGGTGCGCCGGCACCACGCCCGCAAGATGCGCGAAGGCCGCCATGTGTTCGAGCGTCGCCGTGATCTCGGCGGCGCCGCGAAAGCCGTGGCGCATCATGGCCAAGATCCATTTCGGATTCGCCGCGCGCGCGCGGACGACACGCGAGATTTCCTCGGTCAGCGAACGCGCCTGCGGCCGCTCGGGACGCGTCGCGTCGAGATGATAGAGGCTTGGCGCGACGCCGAGTTGCGCGGCGGCAGCGGCAATGCCTGCCTCGTGCGCGGCATAGTCGGCGGCCAGCAGCAGATCCGTCTCGGGCAGATCCTGGACATGGACGAAAGCGTCCGCAGACTTGAGCCGCGCCGCGATACCGTCGCGATCTGGCTTCAGCTCACCACCGGCATCGAACGCCCAGGATGAGGCTGCGAGCCAGGCTTCGCCGGCGGCGCGGCGCGCCTCGTCGCTAAAGACATCGGCAAACTGCGCCATGCCGGCACCGTAGTGGCCGGGGTGCGGCGCGAACACGCGCGAAGAGCGGCACAGATACGGGTTGTCGTCGCCCTCGATGCCGCGATTTGCGAGCGCCTCGGCGGCCTGCTCGAACAGTTGCGCGAGACCTGAAAAGACGTCGCGGAACAGGCCGGAGACGCGCAACGTCACGTCGATGCGCGGCCGGCCCAGCTCTGCGGGCGCAATGATCTCGAAGCCGGAAACGCGGCCCGAGGCATGGTCCCAGCGCGGCGCGATGCCGGCGAGATGCAGCGCCATCGCAAACTCCTCGCCGGCCGTGCGCATGGTCGCCGAACCCCAGAGGTCGACGACCAGCCCCTTCGGCCAGTCGCCATGATCCTGCAGGTGTCGCCGGAGCAGTTCCTCGGCGAGGCGGATGCCCTGCGCATGCGCGGCGCGGGTCGGTACAGCGCGCGGATCGACCGCGAACAGATTGCGCCCGGTTGGCAAAACGTCGCTCCGCCCGCGATGTGGCGAGCCCGCCGGCCCCGGCGCGACGCGCCGGCCGCCGAGTGCCGCCAGCAATCCATCGCGCTCCGCGTCGCCGCAAGCACCACGGCCGAACAGATGCAGGCCATCGGCGAACTGGCTTTCCTTCAAATCGCAGACGAAGCGGTCGATGCGCGGGATCGCCTCTGCCGGCGTGGCTGAACTCGCAAGGCCAAGATCGTCCTCGATGCCGGCCGCGCGGGCCTCCTCGCGGATCGCCGCGATCAGGCGGCCACGGCGCGCAGGATCGAGCCCGTCGGCGGTCGAATATTCGTCCAGCAACTGCTCCAGCCGCAGCAGGCGTTCGGGCAGCGCTGACGGCGCGAGCGGCGGCGGCAGATGGCCGAGCGTGACCGCGCCGATGCGCCGCTTGGCCTGCGCCGCCTCGCCGGGGTCATTGACGATGAACGGATAGATCACGGGGATGTCGCCGACCAGCGCCTCCGGCCAGCAGGCAGCCGACAAGGCGACGGATTTGCCCGGCAACCACTCCAGCGTGCCATGCGCGCCCATGTGGATCAGCGCGTCGATGCGCTGCCGCCTGAGCCAGAGATAGAACGCGACATAGGCATGGCGCGGCGTGCGTGCGAGGTCGTGATAGTCGGCGTCGCGGTGCGCGACTTCGCCGCGCTCGGGCTGCACGGCAATGATGGCATGGCCGCTGCGAAAGCCGCCAAAACGAAATTCACCGTCGGCGACCAGCGGATCATCGTCCGGTGCGCCCCAAGCCTCGGCGAGGCTCTCTTGCAATTCCGGTGCAAGCGTTGCAAGCATCTGCCGATACGCCGCGACGCTGACCGCAAGTTTATCGTGCGAAAGATGCTGTCCGATGGTACCGCGGGCTTCGACATCGTAGCCGGCGCAGCCGAGATCACCAAGCAGGACTTCGACCGAGGCCAGCGCATCGAGGCCGACCGCATGGGCGATTTGATGCGGCCTGCCGGGATAGCTCGACAGGATGATCGCAAGCTGTTTGTCGTGCGCGGGCTTCACGGCGAGACGGTGCCAGGAGGTGATCCGATCGGCCACAGCCGCGACGCGCTCAGCGTCGGCGCGATGCGCCTGATGCGAGAATTGCAAGTCACCATCGCGCTCGCCGGTCTGCTTGAAGCTGACGACACCTGCAAAAATGCGCCCGTCGACCTCCGGCAGCACCACATGCATGGCGAGATCGGCCGCCGACAGGCCGCGCGCGGACGCGGCCCAGTCGGCGCGGCGCGCCGTCGATAGCGCCACCTGGAACACCGGGCACGATGCTGCATCGAACGGCGTGGTGCCGTCATCGCCCGTGGCCGAGAACGCGGTCGCGTTGACGATGAGCGCGGGCGGCCGTTCGACGAACCGGGCCTCAAGCCAATCCGTAACGCCCGCCGCCTTCAGCGAGGTGACGAAGGCGCCATAGGCCTCAAAACCCCTTTCGCGCAGCGCCGCGATCAGCGCGTCGATCGCGTCGGTATCGGCCGCTGTGAGATATGAGCGATAGAAGCTAACCAGCGCGTGCGGACGCCCATCCGACGGCGGCAGCGTTTTCAGCACGCCCTGCCCAGGATCGTAGAATCCCATTTCCGGAACATCGGTCTCGCCGATCACTGGTCCGGCGTACAGTCCGGAGGCGAGCGCAAGCTGCGCAATGGCCGCCTGTGCCGCCGTCGCACCGCCCTTGTCGCAGAGGATTTTCAGGCGCTGCAGCGTCGAAACCGGCAAGGTCGAGAGCGCATCCAGCCGCGGATCGTCGCGGCCATCGGCCGGCAGCACCGCGAGCGCGATGCCGCGCGCTTTCGCGAGCTGATGCAAGGCGGCGAGGCCATACGACCAATAGGCCTCGCCGCCGATCAGCCGCACCAGCACGCCGCGCGCTTGCGGCAGCGTGCGCTCGACATAGGTATCGACCGAAAGCGGATGGCGCAGCGCGCTCAGGTTCGCCAGGCGAAGCGACGGCAGGCTCGCATGCCCCCTGCGCCAGCCGGCCGCAAATGCCGCGAGGTCGCTGTCGGAGAACGACAGCATCACGAGATCGGCCGGGTCCTGACCGAGATCGACTGCTGTCGCGGTCTCTTCCAAGCCAAAACTCTCGCGAAAGATGACGTGCATCAGATGCCAAGTCCCTTCAGATACCAAGTCCCGCCCTGATCGCGTGTTCGTCGACGTCGCCCTGCTCGCCGATCACGACGAGTCTTGACTGCCGCGGCTCGCTCCCCCACGGCCGGTCGAACTGATGCCGCACCCGCTCGCCGACCGATTGCAGCAAGAGCCGCATCGGCTTGCCCTGGACCGCGAGATAGCCTTTGGCGCGCAAGATGTTCTGCTCGCGCGCCAGTCGCTGCACCGAGGCGATGAGCGCCTCGATATCGGTCACCTCCGGCAGCTCGACGACAACCGATGCAAAGTCATCGTGCTCGTGCCCGTCCTCGCCGTCGTGATGCGAGGGGCGCGCCGCGAGGTCGTTCTCGGCCGCGGCTGCAAGGCCGAGGATGACGCGCGGATCGATGGCGCCGTCGGTCACCGGCAGCATCGGGACAGCGCGCGGCATCTCGGCAGCGATCGCGGCGCGCGCCGCCTGCAAACCGCCCTCGCCTGCGAGGTCGGCCTTGGTCAAAAGCACGATGTCGGCGCAGCAGATCTGGTCCTCGAACACTTCGGACAGCGGCGTCTCGTGATCGAGATTCTCGTCGGCCGCGCGCTGGGCTTCGACCGCCACGGGATCGGGCGCGAAGCGGCCGGCCGCGACGGCTTCCGCATCCGCCAGCGCGATCACGCCATCGACCGTGATGCGCGAACGGATCTCGGGCCAGTCGAACGCCTTCAGAAGCGGCTTCGGCAGCGCCAGGCCCGAGGTCTCGATCAAGATGTGGTCGGGCTTGACCGACCGCGACAACAGCTGCTCGATGGTCGGAATGAAGTCGTCGGCCACCGTGCAGCAGATGCAGCCATTGGCGAGCTCGACGATGTTTTCTTCCGGACAATTGGCATCCGCGCAGGATTTCAGAATGGCGCCGTCGACGCCTTCGCTGCCGAATTCGTTGACCAGCACCGCGAGCCTTCGCCCGCCAGCGTTCGCCATCAGATGGCGGATCAGCGTGGTCTTGCCGGACCCGAGAAAGCCGGTGACGACGGTGACGGGAATCTTTGCAAGCGCGCTCACTCGGCGGCCTCCGGCAGGATGTTGATCGGGGGGATGCGGGCAAGCGACTGCTTGCGAAAGATTTCGGGGCGCGTGCGCCAGGGCACGATGCCGTCGGGTGCCACCGCATAGGCTGCGGCTCCCGCGACGATGTCGGCCGCGTTCGCTTCCGACATGCGGCCATAGACATAGGACCAGCGCCCGGGTGCGCTCAGCGCGACCGAACAGCCCTGATTGCAGGCGGAGAGGCATTCGACCGGCACGATGGTCACGCCGTCGGGCGCGCCGACGTCGAGTATAGCGGCGTGCAGTCGGGCGCCGGGCGTGGTCTCGCCCTCGCCCAGGGTTTGCCCCGCGCGACACGTGATGCAGACATGAAGTGTAACGGTCATCGCCTAACCCTAAAGATCGGCGGGAGGCGATGAGGCACACGAATCCGTCAGAGGATTCGCTCCCCGTCGCGGAACACCCCGTCCGCCGGTTTCACTACTCAGCGCTGGCAGGTCTCCCGGCTTGCGGAGCAGGGTTTCCCCTCCGATCCCCGCCTTCCCGACCTCAGGGGGTCAGTGGCTGTTTGAGGATCTCTCCGGTCACGGTCGCGGGGGCGGCTGCTTTCCGGGCCAAAAGCCATGAGGCTTTCGGTCCACTCGCATTCCCTCTTCGCCTGTCGTAGGACAGGAACCAGCGCCTGACGCACCATTTGCCCAAGTGGCCGACTTGTCAAGCCGAAGGGAGTGCCGAGATGGTTTCCGATGGGGATGTGAATGACAACGCGGGCACCGTCGATCAGGACGCACGGCATGCGGCCAAGATGGCCAAGAAGAAGGCCGCGCGCGACCGCATGATGGCGGAGAAGAGCGGCGAGAAGGGTCTCGTCATCGTTCATACCGGCGCGGGCAAAGGAAAATCCTCCTCGGCCTTCGGCATGATCCTGCGCTGCGTCGCGCATGGCTTGCCCTGCGCGGTCGTGCAGTTCATCAAGGGGGCCTGGGACACCGGCGAGCGGCGGCTCTTGACCGGACATTTCGGCGAGCTCTGCCAGTTTTACGCGATGGGCGAAGGCTTTACCTGGGAGACGCAGGACCGCGCGCGCGACATCGCCGCAGCCCGCGCAGGCTGGGAAAAAGCCAAACAGCTGATCGCGGACGAACGTTTGCGCATGATCGTCCTCGATGAGATCAACATCGCGCTGCGCTACGATTATCTGGACGTCGCGGAGGTGGTCGATTTCCTTCAGCACGCCAAGCCGCCACTGACCCATGTCGTGCTGACCGGCCGCAATGCGAAGCAGGAGCTGATCGATGCCGCGGATCTCGTCACCGAGATGACGCTGATAAAACATCCGTTCCGTTCCGGCATCAAGGCGCAAGCGGGCGTCGAGTTCTGACGCTGTCATCATGACTCGCGCGCTGATGATCCAGGGAGCAGGCTCCGATGTCGGCAAGTCGCTGATCGTTGCAGGGCTTGTCCGCGCCGCGACGCGCCGCGGCCTGAGAGTGCTGCCGTTCAAGCCGCAGAACATGTCGAACAACGCGGCCGTCACCGTCGATGGCGGCGAGATCGGCCGCGCCCAGGCGCTGCAGGCCCTCGCCGCCGGGCTAGAGCCGCACACCGACATGAACCCGGTGCTGCTGAAGCCGGAGACCGATGTCGGCGCGCAGGTAGTCGTGCAGGGACGGCGCGTCGCGACGTTGCGCGCGCGCGACTATGCCGCGATGAAACCACAGCTGATGACGCCGGTGCTGGAAAGTTTTGCGCGGCTCAAGGCACGCGCCGATCTCGTCCTGGTCGAGGGCGCCGGCAGTCCCGCCGAAGTCAATTTGCGCGCAGGCGACATCGCCAATATGGGATTTGCCCGCAAGGCCGAAGTACCCGTCGTGCTGGTCGGCGACATCGAGCGCGGCGGCGTCATCGCGCAGCTCGTCGGCATCAAGATCATCCTTGATCCCGAGGATGCCGCGCAGATCGTCGGCTTCCTCATCAACAAATTCCGCGGCGATCCCAGCCTGTTTGACGACGGTTATCGGTTGATCGAACAGCGCACGACATGGCGCGGTTTTGGCGTGCTGCCCTATTTTGCGCGCGCGCGAGAACTGCCGGCGGAAGACGCGCTGGGCCTCGCCGATGCGCGAAAGCCGGGCAAGACCAAGATTGCCTGTCTCGCGCTGTCGCGGATCGCCAATTTCGACGATTGCGACCCGCTGAAACTCGAAGCGAACGTCGATCTCGTGATGGTGCGCGCGGGCGAGGCGATCCCGGGCGATGCGCGGCTCGTCATCATTCCCGGCTCGAAATCGACGCGCGGCGATCTCGCCTTTTTGCGCGCGCAAGGCTGGGACATCGATCTGTTGGCGCATCGCCGCCGCGGCGGCAACGTGCTCGGCCTCTGCGGCGGCTATCAGATGCTCGGACGAAGTGTCGCCGATCCCGACGGCCTCGAGGGCGCGGCCGGGGACACGGCGGGCCTCGGACTATTGGATGTCACGACGGTGATGACGCCGCATAAGAGTCTCACGCGCGTCGATGCGGTTCATGCCGCTACGCGCGAGCCGATGCAGGGTTATGAGATTCACATCGGCAAGACCGAGGGGCCGGATTGCGCCCGGCCGTTCGCGTTCGTCGATGGCGTGCCGGAAGGCGCCGTCTCGAACGATGGCCGCGTGCAGGGCACGTATTTGCACGGCCTGTTTGCCTCGGATGGATTTCGTCGCGCCTATCTCGGCCAGCTTGGAATCGCGGCTAGCAACCAGCGCTATAGCGCGCAGGTTGACGATGCGCTCGATGCCCTGGCCGACCACATCGAGGCGCATCTCGATGTCGATGGGCTGCTTGCGCTCGCGCGCTGAGCCGCGAAATTCAACGCGACAACGTCGCAGCCAGCCGCGCCCATTCAACTTCATCGCCGGGCAAACCGAGGCGCAACCAGCCGGGCCGCTCCCCGAAAATGCGCGACCAGATTTTTGCATGCGCCAACCTTTCCTGCGCGGCAGCGGCGTCGCCGACGTCATAGAGCCGGAACAGCCGCGTTCCGCCCACAAGGCTCCAGCGAGCCTTTTGCGCTACGCTGTCAAGTCGCGGCACCGCTTCGGCCAAACGCGCGGTCGTCGCCTCCGCCCATGCGCGATCCGACAGCGCCCCTTGCCCGATCGCAATCGCCGGACCTGAAGCCGGCCACGGGCCGGCCAGTTGCGCAAGCCCCGCGATGTCTGTCTCGGCGCCCAGCACGAAACCGAGTCGCACGCCGGCGAGTCCATAAAATTTTCCCAGGGAGCGCAGGATCAAGAGCCCCGACCGGCCAGCCTTCGGCGCGAGCGACAGGCCGGGCATCGCATCCGCAAAGCTTTCGTCGACGAGGAGACGGCCGACCTGCGGTAGCAAGGCGAGCAGCGCCGCGGCAGCGTGAACGCGCCCATCGGGATTGTTCGGGTTGACGATGATGGCGAGATCGGCGCCGGCGAGCGCGTCAAGATCGGCAACGTCCCGGACATTCCAGCCCGCCGCGCACAACACTCCTGCATATTCATTGTAGGTGGGCCCGAGAATCCGGGCTTCGCCGCGTGGAAGCCAATGCGGCAGCAACTGAATGGCCGCCTGCGCGCCTGACAGCGCCAGGACTCTTGCCGGCGTGGCATAGGCCTGTCGTGCGGCATCCTGCAACGTTTCGATATCGGAGCGCGACGGCAGCGCGGTCCAATGCCGCAGCGCCAGTTCAGGCACCGGATAAGGCTTGCGGTTGATGCCCGTGGAAAGGTCGATCCAGTCCTCCAGGCGGCCGCCGAAGCGCCGCACCGCCTGATCCAGATTGCCGCCGTGGTCCAACATAACGTCTGTTAATCAGGCCAGCGCGACAATGACAAGCAGGCCGGCCAGCACGATCATCGCACGGACATAGAGCTTTAGGCCCAGCGCAATATCGACCGCGCCGGGATCGCGCGCGGCGCCGTTCAGCCATGGCTCGTCGGCGACGCGGCCGTGATAGACCCGAGGCCCTGACAGCCGCACGCCCAGTCCGCCTGCCATCGCCGCTTCCGGCCAGCCGGCATTCACCGAGCGATGCTGCCGCGCATCCCGCATCATGCATGATGTCGCCTCCGACGGTCGTGGCGCAACGAGCGTGAACAGCAAGCCCGTGACGCGCGCCGGGATCACATTGGCGATGTCGTCGATCCGGGCCGCCGCCCAGCCGAATTGCTCGTGCCGCGCGCTGCGATGGCCGATCATGGAATCGAGCGTGTTGACGGCCTTGTAGCCGACGATGCCCGGCAGACCGAACAGCGCCCCCCAAAGCACCGGCGCCACGACGCCATCCGACGCGTTCTCCGCGAGGCTCTCGATCGCGGCACGCGCCACACCGGCCTCATTGAGCAGCGCCGGATCACGCCCGACGATCCTGGCGACCGCCAGCCGCGCCGCATCAAGGTCGCCGGCCTTCAACGGCTGTGCGACGGCGGCGACGTGATCGTGCAGCGAGCGCAGCGCGACAAACGGCCAGGCGATGATGCCGACGAGCACGATGCGCGCCCAGCCGGCATCGATCGATGACTGCACCGCCCAGCCAACAGCAACTGCGAGCGCGATCACGGCCCCTGCCGCCGCAACGCCGACGGCGCGCCGTACCAGCCGCTGATCGGTCTCGCGATTGCAGCGCTCGTCGAGCGCAGCGATGAGCCGGCCGAGCCAGCTGACGGGATGACCGATGCGCGCGAACAGAAAGTCCGGCCAGCCCATTACGGCATCCACCGCCATCGCCACCACGAGCGCGCCCGCAAAACCCACCTGTTATCTCCTCTCTGTCACGTCCCTGATGCGCAAGAATGGGGCTCCAGCGCAAGAGGCGATTTTGCTTTGTCATCGCACCCGATAGATGCTTATTGCAGGTCTGAGGACAGAGCATCATGACCATCATCCTGATCACTGGAGGCGCCCGGTCGGGCAAGAGCGTGCGCGCGGAAGCCCGCGCGGAGGCCTTTGCCGGCCGGCCCATCTATCTGGCGACCGCCGAGGCGCTCGATGCTGAGATGAGCGAACGCATTGCGCGGCACCGCGAGCGGCGCGGGGTGCAGTGGATCGCGCACGACGTTCCGCTGGAGCTAACGCAGGCGCTCGTCGCGACCGATGGCGGCGGCGCCCGGCTGGTCGATTGCCTGACGCTGTGGCTGTCCAATCTGATGCATGCCGAGCGCGACGTCGAGCTGGAGACATCGCGGCTCGTAGAGACCCTCACCGCTCAGAGAAGCCCGGTCGTGCTCGTGACCAACGAGGTCGGGCTCGGCATCGTACCGGACAATGCGCTGGCGCGCCGCTTTCGCGACGCGGCCGGCGTGATGAACCAGACAATCGCCAGCGTTGCCGACGAAGTGGAGTTCGTCGTAGCCGGCTTGCCGATGCGTGTGAAATAGCTTCGCGGTCTCACACGCGGTTGACCGCAACGATCCGCCAGCCGCCGTCAAGGCGATCGAGCCGCGTCAACGACCAGGGGTCGATCACGAAACGCAACGCGGTTTCCGCAGCGATATCCAGCGCGACCGCAAGCGCGGCCCGGATCGTGCCGCCATGTGCGACGACGACGACGTCATCCGCCGGCAGCGCATCGATCGCACCGCGCACGCGCGCAATCTGCTCGACAAAGGTCTCGCCGCCGGGCGGCCGGCTGCTTGCAGGTTCACGCCAGAAATCATCATAGGCTGCGCCGAACGCGCGCCGGAGCTCGTCATGCGTGCGGCCGGTCCATTGACCAAAGTCCTGCTCGTTGAAAGCCGCCTCGACGCGCGGCTCGAGGCCGAGCGCGCGCGCGGTCTGTTGCGTGCGCCGCGCATATGACGTGATCGCGTGACGATTGGCAGGGAGCTGCGCCCGGAGCCGCAACAGGGCCGCGGAATCGCTGATATCAGCCGGTGTCTGGAGATCGTGAAGCACGCCGGGCGGTCCTGAAACGGGCGCATGGCGGATCAGCCAGAGATGAGTTTCCAGCACCATGTTCAGGCCTGCGCGGAGAGCAGCGCCAGCAACACCACCTCACCGACCTGTTCCGCCGCGCCAAGGACGTCCCCGGTCTGGCCGCCGATCTGCCGCTGCGCCAGAACGGCAAGACAGAACGCGGCGGCCGCGACGACCAGCATCGCCTTGACGGCCGCACCGAACGAAAGGCAGAGCAGAGCGATGACGGCCGCCACGAAGCACGACGCAAAAGCCGTCCTTGCGTCCGGTCGTCCGGCCGCGACCGCGAGCCCATCATCGCGGGCGTAGGACGTCCGCGCCGCGATCACCGCAAGCGGTGCGCGCGACAGTGCGTGAATGACGATCATGTCGAGCAAGATGTCGCCCTGCGGCAGCGTGGACAGTGCTCCAACCTTGGCGGCGAAGGTGACCAGAAGCGTCAGCGCGCCAAACGTGCCGAGCCGGCTGTCGCGCATGATCTCGAGTTTTTTCGCCTTGTCCCGACCGCCGCCAAAGCCGTCCGCGACATCGGCAAGCCCGTCTTCGTGAATCGCCCCCGTGAGCAGCATGCCGGTGCCAAGCGCGAGCGCGGCCGCCGGCATCGGCGAGAGCCCTGCCCGCAACAGCAGGAGATCGGCGCATGCGATCACCGCTCCGATCAGCGCGCCGATCAACGGAAAAGCGCGATAGGCGCGTGCGAGACCGGGTGCGGTGGTCCCGGCGCGGCCCGGCGCCGGCAGGCGGGTGAGGAACGCCATCGCGTTCAGGAGGTCGTCAAGCCACGGGCTGATGATCGGATTCATGCGCTGCCATTTACGGAAAGCGTGCGGGCGACACCAGCAAAAGATCAAGGCTATTGCGACGCGCCGCCTTCGAAAAAATCAGCCATCAGGCCGATATTGCTCTCGAACATGCCGACCCCGGTCTGGATGCGGCATCCCCTGTCCCGTGCCGCTGCGAGCAGCGGCGTGATTTCCGGAACCGTGATGACATCGCCGACAAAGGTCGTCGCAGCGAGGCAGGCAATATCGAGCGGCAGGGGATCATCGGCTTTCATGCCGATCGGCGTGGCATTCACCAGGAGATCGACATCAGACGCATCACCGGCGGCCCGCCCGACCCGGTCTCCAAACCTGTCCGCAAGCTTTGCAAGCAGCGCAGCGCGCCGCCCGGCATCGATGTCGTGAACGGCAAGTCTTGCCACACCATGATCGAGCAGAGACAAGGCGATTGCGCTGCCGGCGCCGCCCGCGCCGATCAGCAGCGCGCGGGCACCCTGCATGCGACATCCGCCGCGCGCGGCCGCATCGGTAAAACCCTCGCCATCGAGCATGTCGCCATGCCAGCTGCCATCCACGTTGCGACGCGCGACGTTGGCGGCACCGAGAAATCGCGCCCGCTCCGACAGTGTCGCGCAATGCGATCCGAGCGCGAATTTGTGCGGCACCGTTGCGATCAGCCCGTCGACATTGCGCGCACGCGACAACATGGAGAAGCCCGCGCCGACATCGGCCGCCGTGAGTTGCAACGGCACCACGATCCAATCCCGGCCGCGCCTGCCAAACTCGCGCGTCAGCCCGCCAGGCGCTTTCACCTGCGCGATCGGATCGCCGATGATGACATAGAGCCGCGTCGCGCCGCTGTAGCTGTCGAGCATCACTGCACCAGAATCAACCAACCGGTAAATTACGGAACCGACGACGGCTCGATCTGGCACAAACCCTGCAAGAGTGAACCCAACCGGGTATCCTCCCGAGCAATGAAGGCAACCATGCTTGTTACTCTCGTCGCTATCCTCTGCAACGGCCAGCTCTGCATGGAGAAGGTCGTCACCAACTCTGAGCAGTCCGGTATCACCATGACTTCCTGCGCAATGAATGGGCAGATCGGCATCGCGGACTGGCTCGCTCACGGCCCGTACCACGACTGGAGGCTGGAGCGCTACAAATGCGTGGCCGGGCAATATCTGCCGAAGCGCGACGCGTAAGGGCGACCGCGCCAACGCCAGGACGCCATCAGAGACTCCCGCCCCGCGCATTTGCCGAGCGGAGCGCGTGCCAGATGAGCCTTGGAGACGCGGATGTTTACTCCATCTTCAGCATCTTGCCGATGCTGCGAGGCGCGTTTACCGCATTTGAACCGGGCGCGGGCCTAATAAGCTGCGGCAAATCCGGCAAGCCTCATGTCAGCAAGAGTGACCATCACGATCGATGACGATGACGCGCGCGCGATCTGCGATGAGATCGGCGAGCGCCTGAAGGTCTGGCTCAAGCGCGACATGCCGACCAGTCTTCCGCCGCGCCTGCAACAGCTGATCGAGCAGTTGGCCGCGACCGATCACGACGGGGCACCATCCATCATACCGTCGCTTGACGATATTCCGAACAGCGTCGCTCCGGCGACTGCGAGCTGACGCTAAGCTCACCAGCCGGTGAAACGCGGGTCCGGTCCCTCGTGGATCTCTTTCAGATAAGCCCGTGCGTATTCCGTCAGTCGAAGCGGATCGCGTTGGCCGGCCGAGATGAGGCTGTCGATGTAGCGGGTCACCTTCTCGCGCGAGAGCGCCACCTGGGCGGCGTCCATGGCGTCGGTCAACTCATAGCTCCTGAAAGCCTGCTCGATGACTTCTCTCATCGAAACTCCAACGCTGCGCTGCACTCGGTGCATTGCAGCATTGAAACCCGGGAGCGTCAAGCCTGCTGCCGGTGTAGCCCGCTACCTGACGTCGGTTAGTGTTACTCCCGCCGATCAGCCGGACAGGTCGACCTCCTGCTGCCGCTCGGCCACGAGATCGGACAGGACGCTGCGGCATCGATCGCGATCGGCCTTGCCAAACTTGACGCCCTTCACAGCCCAGTTGGCGGCATCGGGCCACGGCGGCACGACGCGCTCGACGAAGACCGCGAGGAACCCTTCGCATTCGGGATGGCTGGCTCTGACGGCGTCGGCCAATGCGCGTTCCATTTCGGCGACCGTCATCGCCTTGCGCGCCGGCCTCGATTGATCCTGGCTTCTTGAGTTCATCGCGTCCAATGCATCGTGCTCAAATGAGGGGATCGAAATAGCCGCAACCGATAAAATGGGCCTGCCTATCCGAGACGCAAGATCTCGTCGATGTAAAGCGCGGCGCTCCGCCGCCAGGAGAACAGGCCGGCACGCTGCCGCCCCTTTGCGATCATGGTCGCGCGCCGGTCGCCATCTTGCGACAATGCGACGATCGCCTCCCTCCAGCCATCGCCGTCATCGGGATCGACATAGACGACCGCGTCGCCGCCGACCTCGCAAAGACTGGCGGCATCGGAGGAGATGACCGGACATCCCCGCGTCATCGCCTCCAGCGGCGGAATCCCGAAACCCTCGGTCCGCGACGGAAACACCAGGCACACCGCGCGCTCATAGAGTGCGGCCAGATCGTCGTCATCGATGAATCCGGTGTGATGGATGTTGGGCCGCCGGATCGCGGCGTTCGCCGCGAAGATGTTCGATCCACCTCCCGCGACCACGACGTCGATACCCGCCTCATCGAGGCCCTGCGCCTGGTCGAGAATGATCTCGACGTTCTTGTGCCTGGCGCTGCTGCCGAGCAGCAGGACATAGGGGCGCTTGAGTTCATCGATCAGCGCGAGCCGGGCCCGCTTCGGATCCCAGCGCAATGCGTGCTCGTGTCCGTTCGGCGCGATGAAGATCTTTTCCGGTCGACAGACGCCGTACTGAACCAGAGCGTCAGCGGAAAAGCGCGACACGGTTGCGACCCGGCGCGCACGCCGACCGATCAAGGGCAAGAGGTTGCGATAGGTCGCACCGAAGACGCGCGAATAGCTTTCCGGCAGAATGAACGTGTTCGCATCATGGATGCAGACGATATGGTTGCGTGCGAGCACCGGGCCGAGATTTCCGAGACTCAATACCCCGCTACCGGCATGGAACGGCAGAATGAACTGGTCCCAGGCATGTCCGGATCCGATGCGGGTCTGCCGGCTGCCGATCACGGCGGTTTCCGGCGCTGTCTTGACACCCGGCGGCAATATCAGCCGCATCGCGAGCGCGGCGCCGAGCGCCTTGTCCCGCACGAGGATATCGTCGATGGCCGCGACGATCTCGAAGGCATATCGCTGCACGCCGGTCATGCGCTGGGTCAGGAAGCGGCCATTGATGGCCCAGCTGGCTGGCGCTGCACGGCTATCAGAACTTCGCATAATCGACATAAACAAAAGCTGGCAATCCAAGCTCGTTCGCATCCACTCCGACGCGGAGACGCCGACATTCTAGCGAGATCCGGGCCTAACAGATCAAGCGATCACAAATGACGTTGGCATCAACCTTAATGCGAGGCACAGATTGAAGCACTCGGCAAAAGCGATAGCTTCGGCATGCGGAATCAGCGGCCGCGCTCGATCCCCGCTGCACGCTGCCCGATCAAGGCGAAATTGTGACAACCGGTTGATTGCTATGCTTGCTGCCGAATGCGTGATAGCTTCTTGATGGTTGGCTGGGTCACCGTAAATGCGTAACCGAAATGGCGACGACGGTTGGCAAAGCCCGCGCGGCGATTTGTCGATCGACCACGAGGGACCGGCAGATGTCGCTTTCAAGCGGTTCGACGATGCGTGGATCGAGCGGCCGATCAGCTCGCTCTTCGACGACGCCGCCGCCTGCCACGGTGACAAGCTCGCCACCGTCGACGAAACGAGAAGCCTGACCTATCGACAATTGCAGCGCGCGTCGCAGCACCTCGCCCGCCGCGTCGATGCGCTCGTTGCCGCGAAACGGCCCGTCGGAATCCTGCTGCCCAACAACGCGTTGTTTCCGCTCGCGGCGCTCGCCTGCCTCGCGGCCGGCCGTCCCTATGTGCCGATCGATCCGAGCTACCCGTCGGCGCGCATCGACCAGATCAGGGAGGAGGCTGGCCTCGCTGCCATGATCATCGACCGCATCGGCGGCGAGGTGTTTTATGGCGGCGGATCACTGCCCTGCCTCGACATCGGCTCGTCGCTCGATGAGGCCGTCGAGGCAGAGCCGCTGGCCGCTTCCGCCGACGGCCCCGCCATCATCCTCTATACGTCCGGCAGCACGGGACGGCCCAAGGGCATCTGCAACGAACAGCGCGCGATCCTGCAGCGTGTCGCGCAGGCGACCAACTCCTGTCATCTTCATGCCAGCGATCGCTTCTTCCTGTTCAGTTCGCCCGGGACCATCGCCGGCGTCCGGGAAACCTTTGCGGCCCTGCTCAACGGCGCGACGCTGTACGTCGCCGATCCGAACCGGCTCGGCCTCAACGGCGTTCTGCAGATGCTCGGCAATGCCGGCGTCACGGTCGGTTATGTGGTTCCGGCGCTGTTGCGGCAGCTTCTGGCCGCGCCGCAAGCGCGCGCGGCGTTCGAACAGGCCAGGATCGTCAGGATTGGCGGCGACATTCCGCTGAGCAGTGATCTGGCGCTTTGCCGCGCCATTCTGCCGGCGTCCTGCCACATCCTGTTCGCGTTCTCCTCGACCGAGATTCCGACCATCTTCCAATGGTTCGTGCCGCGCGATTGGCAGCCCGACAGCATCCGTTTGCCGATCGGCTACGCGCGTCCCGGCATGGACTATCGAATCGAAAGCGACGGGCGCGACGATGGCGCCGGCGAACTCGTCGTCAGGAGCCGCTACATCGCGCTCGGCTATTGGCAAGGCGGACACCTGCAACAAGGGCCGTTCGAGACCGATCCCGCCGACTCCGCCTTGCGCATCCTGCATACCGGCGACCGGGTGCGGCTGCGCGCCGACGGCATCGCCGAAATGACCGGCCGCATGGACCGGCAGATCAAGATGCGCGGCATGCGCGTCGACCTTGCCGAGATCGAGGTCGCACTGCGCGGCTGCGCCGGCGTCGCCGATGCCGCGGTCATCCCGCGCCGGCAGAACGAGGATGTCAGCGCCCTGGTTGCTTTCGTGGTCCCACGCGGCACGCCGGGCCCGACATTCGAAGCCGAACTCAAGGCAAGCCTGATCGAGCGCCTGCCGCGGCGGATGTGCCCGGCGCAGTTCCGCCTGCTCGAGGCCCTGCCGCAGCTCCGCGGCTTCAAGACCGATTACCAGGCCCTCGCACTGCTCGATCAGCCGGCGCAGTCGCCCCGGGGTGCAGCGCAGGACCGGCCGGCGCCCTCCATTGTACCCAACGCCCTGCCATTTTCGCGGGTCCATGACGCGGTCGCGCTGGCCTGGACGACCATTGCCGGCGAAGCATCGTTTCGCGCCAACATGTCCTGGGACGAGGCCGGCGGCGATTCGCTAAGCGCCTTGCATCTCTGGTGCCTGATCGAGGAGACGCTCGGCGCACGGCTCGTCATCAACAGCCTGGAGCTTAATGCGACGCCCACCATGCTGATCTCAGAGGTGGAAAAGCAGCTCGCCTCCTCGCAGGCGGCCGCATCGACCGCCCCTCTGGTATTCTTCCTGCCGTCCGCCGACGGCGATACACCGCTTCAAGCGCAGTTCCGCGCCGCATTCCACAACCAGATTCGCTTCGAGGTCGTGCAATATCCGCAGTGGCGCGACATGATCAATGCGGGTGCCGGCTTTGCCGTGCTGATCTCGGCGGCCGTCGACCAGATTTTGTCGGCAGGCGGCGACGATATCCTTCTCGCCGGCTTCTCGTTCGGCGGTTTCGTCGCCTCGGAAGTCGCGCGCCGGCTGGCCGAGCTCAACCGCCGCGTCGCCTTCGTCGGCCTGATCGATACGCAATTCGGTTTTCAGTTGCATCCGCAAGAAAGCCGGCTCGAGAAGCTGGGCAACCTGGTCCGCAAGATCCTGTTCAATCCGACGGCCCTCGAAGTGACCTGGTTCAAATTCCTGGCCCGACACTCGGCCTTCCGGGTCCTGAGCTGGTTCGGCGAACTCTCCGGGCGACTGCCCGCCAGGGCCGCATTCAGATGGCAATATCGCATCAACTATCATTTACGCGTTCAGGCGATGCACCGCGTCTCGATCGGCCCGATCGATGCGCCGACCTACCTGTTCCGCACTGACGAATATCCGCAAGCCTCGGCCCAGTCGACCTGGGGCAGGCTCGTCAGACATCTCGAGATCATTCCGGTCGGAGGAACGCACATGTCGATCCTCCGGCCGCCGGCGCGCGAGACGCTATGTCGGCAATTCCTGAAGGCGGTGAACACCGTCGCGACGACCAGCGCGCGGCCGAAGGCGACCGTGGCCGCAGAGTGAACCACGGCCATTCTTGCGTGGCAGCCGATCTGGCGTTTCGAACGCATCGGGCCACGGCCGATCGATAGACACAAAAGACGAAGAGTAGAGTGAGTATCTTGGCGAAGCGCCCGATTCAGGTGTTTGTTCATCTTGCTTATGGTTTTGGAGTGCAATCCTGGGAACGCCGCTGGAGGGACGGCAAGATCCTCGGCCTCAACGAACCAAAGCCCTATGGCTATTACCGCGCGGAGACCATGGGCTGCTCGGTCAGCTATTCGGAGTACCGCGAGGAATCGCTAGCCGGGAAATTGCTTCGTCTCGCCCTGCGCGTCGTACTCGGCTTCGACCTCGTCCATGCCTGGCGCAACTTCGAGGCCATGAAGAACGCCGATGTCATCTGGACGCACACCGAGTCGCAGTTCCTCGCCATCCTGATGCTGTTCCGCCTGAAGCGGAATGTCCGGCGGCCAAAGCTGATCGCGCAAAGCGTCTGGCTGTTCGATCACTGGTCTCGCTTTGCCGCCCCGCGGCGCTGGCTGTTCTCGGCGCTGATCCGGCAGGCCGACATCCTCACGGTTCTCTCACCCAAAAACCTTGCCGTCGCGAAGCGGCTGTTTCCAAAGATCCGGTCCGAGCTCGTGCTGTTCGGGATCACGGCGGACACCAGGATCGAGCCCGTGCTCCGTCCCGTCAAAGGCTCGCTGAACATCATTTCGCTCGGCAACGATGTGCACCGCGATTGGGACCTGCTGATCGAGGCGGTGGCCAGCGAGCCGGCCTGGACGCTGAAGATCGCGTCCCAGAAGGTCAAGCCATCGGCGATCGCGCATGCGAAAAATGTCGAAGTCACGAGCCTGAAGACCAACGATGAGCTGTTCGCGTTGTATCGCTCGGCCGACCTGCTGGTGCTTGCGATCAAGCCTAACCTGCACGCCTCCGGCATCACCGTGCTCGAGGAGGCGGCGCTGCTTGGCGTGCCCATCATCTGCTCCGATGCCGGCGGCCTGCGCGCCTATTTTTCCGACCCCGAGGTCCGCTTCGTTCCGCCGCAGGACGTCACCGCGCTCAAGGCCGCGATCCGGGAGCTCGCCGCAGATCCCGATGCCCGCCTCGCCCTGGCGGAGAAGGCGCAGGCGCGCATGGGATCGAGCGGTCTGAGCTCGGAATCCTATGTGCGGCGGCACGTCGAGATCTCCAGGGAGTTGCTCGGGCTTCCCGCCGAACGCAATCCGCAAATCGAGATCTGAGGCTCTCAGTCGTACTCCGCGAAGCGGTTGGGGCACACCAGCGGCGCCTCGACATAGCTCACGAGATCCGCCTTGGGATCCCGGACATCGAGGAAGTTCGAGCCGAGAATGAAGAAGGTGACGACCTTGCGCTCGAGCTGAGAGAATGACGCAGCGGTCCATTTCCATTGCGCCAGCGTATCGAGCCCCACGATGCCGGCCGCACGCGCCCCGCCCTCGAGCGCAAGCCGGCGGCCAAAGCTCTGAAACCTGGCTTCCTTCACGTCGCGTGTGAGCGCGGCAATGCCGGCCGCGTCGATCCGCACGCCCGGAAACTGCCGGGCCAGGATCTTGCCGACCAGCGCCTCCGGTCCGGTCCTGAAAGCATACACTCCGCTCGCCAGCACGGCGCCGACGGCAGCGAACAGGCCAAGGACGGTGCGGCGGGATGGATGCTTGCTCATCGCTCGCGCGTCTCCGATCAGCCGTCCAAAAGATGCGCCGCGCGCAGCGACAGCGCCGCGACGGTGAGACTCGGCGGCGCCGAGCCCGAGCTCGGAAACACCGAGGAGCCGACCACCACGAGGTTGCGGACGTCATGGTGCAGCTGGCCGGCATCGACCACGCTCTCGGTGCGATCGTGGCCCATCCGCAGCGTGCCCTGCAGGTGCACGGAGATCGAATCGACCTGCCTGACCTCGACCCGTTCGACGGGAAGCGGCGCCAGAACCTTTGGCAGCTTGTCGAGCGCCGCCTGGACACCCTTCAGGCCGTAGTCCGACTGCTTCGGAAAAGACACGTGCGGCCGGCCGTCGGAGCCGCGCGTCACGACGCTCTCAACCTGCGGCAGCGCTTCGACGTTGATGGTGATGGGAAGGACCTCCCGCCAGCGGCCGTAGTCCGGGCGCATCCCATACATCCAGCTGTTCTCGAACAGCAGCAGCGCCGCGCCATAGTCCCTCCGATGATCGCCGTCGAGCAGCGACAGGTTCATGCAGGTCGTGATCGTGCTGCCGGAAAAGTTTTTCACGCCGTCGAGATAGGCCTCGACCGTACACTCGATCTTTTCGTGGAGATAGCGGCCGATCAGCGGGTGGCTGAAACCCGATTGCAGCATCAGGATGGGACTATGGATGCCGTTGGCGCCGAGCACGATGAGATCGCCGCGCGCGGCATACTCCTTCCCATCATGAAAAAAACTGATCCCCTTCGCGACATTGTTCTCGACGTCGATATGTTCGACCTTCGATTCGATGCAGATGTCGAGATCGGGATGCTCGATGACGTGCTGCATCGAGTTCAGCGCGGTGAATTTCGCGTCGACCGGGCACCAGCGGCACTCGGCCGTGCCGCAGCAGGCGTTGCGCGGCCCGAAGGCACGGCTGAGCCGGCCGTTCGGCATCGGAAAGTGCATGTCCGGCTGCGCCGCCTTCATGATCCGGTCGATATCGTTCATGCGATGCGGCGGCTGCGCGTAGGGCCCCGTCCCCGGATAGTGTGCGGCGACCTCGTCGGAGGCCGCGATCAGCATCACCTGCTCGGCTTCGCGATAGAACGGCGCAAGCGCGTCATAGGACAGCGGCCAATCCGTGCCGACGCCATATTGCGACTTCAGCCGGAAATCGTTCGGATGGTTGCGCGGACATTGCGCCCACCAGCAATTGGTACCGCCGCCGAAGGCGATCGAATAGTGCCAGGGCTTCTCGTTCGAATTCTTCGTATAGAGCTGATCGGTATCGAGGACCGAGTTGGCCTTGTTCTTCACCTGCCAGTCATGGTCCTTGTAGGCGCCCCATTCGACCACCAGCACCCGGCCGGGTCGCTTCTTTTTCAAGAACTCGTGCAGAAAGAAGAACGAGCCAAAACCGGAGCCGATGACGACGGCCTCATAGCTCGTACTGATCCTGTCGGGGTGAATGAAGGGCACTGTCGTTCCCGATACTTTGAAATCGCTTCAGTTCAAAAAGCCTTGGACAATCCGTCAAGAGCTTCGACGATCTGCGCTCCAAAATGGGCCGAATTTGGCCGCCGGATCATGCACCGACAAGCTAAAGCTGGAGAATGCGGCCCGGCGAATCCCGTCCACGCGCGATGTCGATCAGCGCGAGCAGATTGCCCTTCAGCCGTCCCTTGCGGTCGACCCATGGCTCCGGAAAGAAGCTGCGAGCGATGTTGGCCGCGATGTTGCGCCACATCAGCTTGCCTGCGTGCCGCCAGGACATCGACCCCTTGCGGATCAGATAGGCCGGGTTGGCGATTTGCGAGTAGCCGAAGCGGACGCCTGAGGTCCGCCCGAGCTTGATGCCCAGATGCACGCCGCAGAGCGCCGCCGATTTGACGATCCGGCCATAGGGCCGCACCCGCAGCGAAAAATCGATGTCTTCCTGCCAGCCGTAGAGCGGAAGGTTTTCGTCGAACAGGACGTCGTGCGCGATCACGGGTTCTAGCCGGAACGCCATGTTGCAGCCGTAGGTCCCGTAATATTCGATGAGATCGTCACCCGCGCCTGGCGATGCCGGGTTGGCGGCAAGCAGCGCGAGCCCCTCCTCCACGCTCAATCCGGGCCCGTTGACGCCGTCGGCGATCAAGCTGCCGGTGACGGCGACGATGTCGGGACGCGATGTGAACAGCGCCTCGAGATTTTCGATGTAATGATCGTCGGCGAAGAAATCATCGTCGAAGAACACGATGATGTCGTCCGCCCCGCACTCCGCCAAAATCCTGTTGCGCTGGGCCGGCAGGCCGACCGGACCGCTGACGACGAGCGTCGGCATCGGAAATTTTTTCAGCGAGATCTCGTCGACATCGTGGGCCTTGACCGGGCAGATCACGACGCGGTCCGGCAGCCGGGACTGGCGCGCCAGCGCCGATATGTTTTGCGCCAGAGTCTCGCGTCGGCCCGAGGTCGCAATCCCGACAACAATCCTGGGTTTTTCGGCAGACATGGGGTGGTTCGGCAATCCCTGAAAGATTGAATGACTTTGGCAGTACCAGAGCTTGTTGGCTCGCGACGGGATCACGCACGACCATCCGCGAATACCGAGGGCCCGCTGATTTGTCTAACCTTGCTTGGCATATACGTTAACGCCATGTCCGAGCCATGACCGCGCGACGGTACCGAGCGGCCGTTCCAAAAGCAGCCAGCAGAAAAACCCCGATGCCGTCACGAGGAGCGTCAGGATCACGACGTTGATGTCGAAGGCGATCGTCTCCGCGCCCACCGCCTGCATGACGCGGGCCCAGCCGGGCAGCGCAAAGAACTGGAACAGATAGATCGAATAGGAGGCATCGCCGAGGGTGGACAGCAGCTTTCCGGTGCGCCGCTTGGGCATCTCGATGCTGCTCATGGCAAGGACGATCAGCGCGGTCGGAATGCCCCATTTCAGGACGCGAAGCGGTCCCTCTTCCGGTGGCGGCCAGGCGACAGCCACGGCAAGACACATGACGCCGGCCAGCAGCAGCGCGACGGCTGTACCCGCTGAAAGGCGGCCCCTGACCAGGACCCACCAGGCCACCGCAAGGCCCATGAGGAAGTCCAGCAGCAGCCAGTTGGTCACGAGGCCGAGCACGGGGAGAGAGGGCTGCAGGACCGCGCCAATCGCGACCAGGCATCCAAAACCCGCGAAGATGAGCTGAAGTCCGAGCCTGCGCGGCAGAAACAGCGTGCATGCAAAGACGACATAGAAGAACATCTCGAAATTGAGCGTCCATCCGACCCCGACCACCGGGGTCGCATTCCATCCCGGCGGTGCGATCGGCACGAACAAATAGGAGCCGATGATCCACGGCAGGTCGATTCCCCGATAATGCGTCGTGAACAGCTGCGGCGCAACCATCAGCACGATCAGCGCAACCGTGGTCAGGAACCAGTAGATGGGAACGATGCGCAGGATGCGCCTCAGCATGAATTTCAGCGGCGCGCCCGCCTTCCCGAAATCGTTCCGGTGCACATGGAGCATGATGAAGCCGGAGATCGCGAAGAACAAATCGACGCCGGCATCGCCGGCGGTCAACTGGCCGTCGTTGCCCGCCAGCAGCGAATGATGGTTGGCATCGGGAAATGCCGTACTGATCCGGGTGATCGCATGCGTGAACACCACGCCGATCGCCGCGATCGCCCGCAGCACCTGGATGGATTCGAGACGGCCGGCGCGCAATGCCAGACGCTCACCGGCGCCGGCAATCGTCATGGTCGTCATCGTGGTCACACAACCAATACCTTCATGAACGGCAGACGGCCACCTTACGCATCGGCGGGTCCGCAATTGTGGCGACCTCGCCGACTGGCCTCAAATATTAGTCCGGGATCATCGATTTTGGTTCGACTTCTCTTCAAGATCGCGCGAACACGACCGCCCCAAAATGCCGGCGACCCTACCCGGCCTTCGCCACTGCAGCTTGCTCCATCAGATAGCCGGGGATCTCCCGCGCCGGGATCGGCGGCGAATAATAGAAGCCCTGCACCAGTTCGCCACCCAGCTTGCGCAGCGTCGCCATCTCCTCTTTCGTTTCGACCCCTTCGACGATGCAGTCGACGCGCATGTCGCCGGAGAGCGCAAGCAGCGACTTGACGATCTTGTAGCTTGCCGGCCGTTCGTGCAGGTTGGTGACGAAACCGCGATCGACCTTGATCTTGGTGAGCGGCAGCGCGTGCAGCCGCGAGAGGCTCGAATAGCCGGTGCCGAAATCATCCAGCGAGATTCCGCAGCCGAGATTGCGCAGGATCTCGATCGATTTCTGCACCTGGCCGAAATCGTGCATGAACGCCGTCTCGGTGATCTCCAGGTCGAGCCGGCGCGGATCGAAGCCGCTCTTTTCGATGGTCGAGACGACGCCCAGCGCGCCCTCGGGTGAGGTGAGATCATAGGCCGACAGGTTGAACGACAACCGCATATGGCCCGGCCACTGCCGCGCGGCGGTCAGCGCCTTTTCCAGCAGCGGCCGCGTCAGGCGGCTGACGATCCCGGCGCGCTCGGCAACGGGAATGAACAGCGCCGGCGAGACCGGACCGAGAACGGGACTGGTCCAGCGCGCGAGCGCCTCGAAGCCGATCGCACGCTCGGTCCGGATATCGACGATGGGCTGGAACACCACGTCCAGCTCGGTCGCGAAGTTCGCAATCTTCAGCGCCTGCTCGATCCGGGCGTCGCGATGGATCTCCGCATTGTGATCGGCCGAGAACAGGATGGCAGTGCCGCGATTGCTGCGCTTGCCATGATAGAGCGCATAGTCGGCACGGTCGAACAGTTCCTCGGATGACGAGGCCATTTGCGGATACACGGCAAAGCCGACCGACCCGGAGATCTGGACCATCGCTTCCGGCAGATAGAACGGCGCGCGCAGCGCCGCACACAACTCCTCGCCATCGGCGGCGAGATCGGCATCGCCGGGCGCCTCGGACACGATGAGCGCGAACTCGTCGCCGCCGAGGCGCGACAGATGGATTTTCTTGGGTCCGCATAGCGCCGCCAACCGCTGGCCGACCTCGACCAGGAGCCGGTCGCCGGCGGCATGGCCGTAGAGGTCGTTCACCGGCTTGAAGCCGTCGAGGTCGATGATCCCCACCGCCAGGCGACCACCGCTCGTGGCGGCCACTTCGAAGGACTGGTTCAGATGGGCGAAGAATGCGCGCCGGTTCGGCAGGTCGGTCAGGCTGTCGAGATTGGCGAGCCGCAGATTCTCGTTGCCGAGCGCTTCGGTCCTGAGCTGCGCATCGACCATGCGGGTGAAATCCCGATAATTGATCATCAGGATGACCAGCATGCCGATCGACACCAGTCCGATATTGACGGCCGTGGCGAGCAGGGTCGGCTGCCCGGTCATGGCAAAGAAGACGATGAAGGCGCTGTCGACGATCACGGTCACCTTGATCGCTGCCGGGCGCAGATGCGTCAGGCAGAAGATGCAGCTGATCACGGTGATCGCCATGTAGAAGGCGAGATGCGACTTTGCGTAAGCGTCGCCATAGGGGAACAGCAGCAGCGACCAGGTGACAAAGGTGATCGCAATCCCGCTGGCCATCCGGTTGGTGCGGTTGAGCGCCTGCGTCGCAATCTCGGGCGTCGGCGCGATGCTGCGGGACCGCCACCAATGCACAACGCGATAGGCGCTGAACACCGTCATGGCCACGGGCATGCCGATCGTCAACCAGTACGGCGCATAGGCCATGTGGGTCGCAGCCACAGCCCATGTCGACGTCATCAGGATGAAGTACATCATCGGCAGCTGCCGCGAGAACGCGCGATATTGCGCCTTCAGCAGTTCCGGATTGCCGACCGGTATCGACATGAAGCTGCGGACATTATTGCGCAACCGATCGAGCCGCGCGCCGATGCCACGCAAAGAGGCGCTGGCGTTCTTGTCGGCTTGGCAGATATCGTTCATCTCATCATCTCAGGGGGAAGCCGCCTGGCCACGCGGCTCCAAAGCTGAAATCAGATTTCCGGAAAGATTGACGTGACTTTGGCTGCCACGATCGTAGACCGCCGACCTTACCCAATCGCTGACAGTCGTCCGTCAATCGCGCATGCCTCGATCCTGCATCGGCATGACAGCGTCAGAAAACGGGATGGAATGGCGGAATCCGGTCATCCGCAGCGCCCGCCCGGTATCTTGCTACGGAACCGACCTGAAGGACGATACAGACGGTCTTAACTCTGACTCCAAAACCCGGACACGGAGGTTACGGCCCACGCGCGGACGGGCAGCTGCGCCCCGTCAGGATTTCAGCGCGTAGGTGCGCCCCAAATATCCTTCCAGACGTCCCAATGCGACATTGAACAGATATCTGGAGCGTTCGAGGTCTCCGCTCAGCCCCGAAAGCAGCATCCTGATGACAGGACGACCAATCCAGTTCGCAGCAGCCATGAGACCGCAATGGTGGACGCGAAGCACGTAGCCGTGGCCGCGTCCATAGGACCGGCCCTTGGCCTGCATGGCCTTGGCAGAGATGTCGTCGAAGCGCGGATGGTGACCGAAGAACGCCGGATCGAAGCGGCATTTCAGCCCCTTCTCCAGGGCGCGCAGCAGGATGTCCTGACCTTCACAGGCCTGCCACGGCGTCGACGCGCCGACCCCGACATCGTCATCAAAACCGTTCACGGCGAGCAGCGCAGTTTTTTTGAACAGCATCACCCACTCGATCCCGGAGGTCCAGACATTGGCCCGGGTGACGGTTCGCGGCACGCGCGAATATTTGCCGTTGATGTCGTTGCCCGCCTCGTCGGCCGCCCGCCCGGTGAGGACGTCGACTTGCGCCGCGTTCATCAATTCGATCCCGCGCGACAGGAACGAGCGGGGATACCAGCAATCGTCGTCGGGAAACAGCAGCAGCTCACCCCTGGCGACCTTCACGCCGGCATTGCGTGCGCGGCTGAGGCCGCGCGCCATCGGCGTGTGGATCCGGATCACCGGAAACGGCCAGTCCGCCGCGCAAAGCGGCACCAGCCGATCATCGGTATTCTGGTCCACGACAATGACTTCGAAATCGGAGCGGTCCTGATCGGCGAGGCTCTTGAAAAGCTTTTCCAGCTCGACAGTTCTGCCGAGCGTCGCAACGACGAGCGAGATCTTGATCTGGTCCGAGGCCATTAAGGACATGCCACCGCTGCGGCGTTCAATCGCATAAACTTCGCCAATATCGTTCGGTATGCCCTCTCAATGACGAGGGTCAAGCAAGGCGGTCACTCCTCTGCCGCCGTGGTTAATTTGAACCATGTCGGCGGATTTTTCGACCCTAAAGCGATGGAAGATGTCAAAGAGATGTCGTCGCATCGCCTGGATCGATCGCAAATCTCGCGTGCGTTTTCGAGTACAACGATTTGGTGACTGAAATTCGTTCATGGTTGGCGCCGATGAACATCGAAGACCTCACTCGATTTGATCCCAATTCCCTGTTCGAGGCCGATCTCGTCATCGTTGGCGGCGGTCCCGCCGGGCTTACGATCGCGCGCGAGTTCGCCGGTAGCTCGCTTCGCGTGCTGGTGCTCGAAAGCGGCCTGCTCGACGAGACACCCGAGCACGCGGCTCTGGCGGAAGTCGAGAGCATCGGTGAACCGAACGGCGAGCGGCAACGCGAGAAGCGAAAGCGCTTCCATGGCGCCAGCGCGCCGTTCTGGTCGGAGGAGCTGCAGCCCTATGGGGTTCGCTGCCGTGCGCTCGGCGGCTCGAGCCATGCCTGGGCCGGCAAGTCGGCGGCCTTCGATGCGATCGATTTCGCGGCACGGCCCTGGGTCCCCTGCTCTGGCTGGCCGGTCACGCAGGCAACGCTCGCGTCCTATGTCGATCGCGCCGCTTCCGTCCTGAACCTCGGCCCGAACGCCTACGACGAGACAATCTGGGAACTGGTCGGGATGCGTCCGCCGGAGCCACGGCTTCACGCCGAGGGACTGCGCGACTTCTTCTGGCAGTTTGCCCGCTCACGCATCGACCAGCTCGACATCATGCGGTTCGGCCGCGAGTTCGCGACGCTGCAGGCGAACAATTTGCGCGTGCTCCTGAACGCCACCGTGACCAACATCGAGCTTGCCGCAGATGGTTCGCGTTTTCAGGGGCTGGAGATCGCAACCGTCGACGGCGTCGCCTCAAAAGTCCGCGCGACACGCGCCGTCATTGCCGCCAGCGGTATCGAGAATCCACGCCTGCTGCTGGCATCGAACAAGGTGCAGGCTTCAGGCATCGGCAATGCCAACGATCAGGTCGGCCGCTTTCTGATGGACCACGCCAGCGCGCGGATCGGCCGCTTTGAACCCCGGGATCTCGGACCGGTCATCAAGCGCTTCGGCTTCTACGGCGTGCGGCACGACGGCCGCACCCACATGTACATGCATGGCCTGGCGCTGTCGCCCGACCTGCAGGAACGCGAGGGGCTGCTCAATTCCGCCGTGTATTTTCTGCCCGAACGTTCCCCCGACGATCCCTGGGACGCGCTAAAACGCCTGTTGCGGCGGAAGAGCGCGCAGCCCGCGGAGGACGTGCTCGCGATCATGGCCGGTGCCGGCCTGCTTGCCAAGGGGCTGGGGATGCGGATGCTCGCCAGCGATGCGATGCCGGCCGCCTTGAAGGATTTCATCGTCAACACGGCGATCCGCTACAGTCCCAACGTCGTCGCCGGCGAATTCCAGGACCGCGGCTTGCCGCACAAGCTGACGGGCCTGTGGGCCGACGCGATCACCGAGCAGCGTCCCGATCCGGCAAGCCGCATCACACTGGCCGAACGGAAAGACCGGTTCGGCGTGCCGCTGGCGCGGGTCGACTGGCGCATCGGTGACGACGAACGGCGGACCATCGTGCGGATCGCCGAGATGGTCAGCGACGCGTTCGGACGCGCAGGTCTGCCAAAACCCCTTCTGGAGCGCTGGGTGACGGAGAAGCGCCTCGCTGAGGCTGTTATCATCGACATGGCCCACACGCTCGGCACCACGCGGATGTCGGAGACGGCAAGCTCGGGCGTGGTCGATGCCAATTGCCAGGTCCACGGTGTCCGCGGGCTCTATGTCGCGGGGGGCTCCGTCTTTCCGACCAGTGGTCATGCCAATCCGACGTTGATGATCCTGGCGCTCGCGATCCGCCTTGCCGACAGGCTCAAGGCGGAGTTCACTCAGCTCGACGCCGCGGCCTGAGCTGCGCCCGAGCCCTTCATCAACCGGCGCACCACGTTCCAGTCGTCGGTGAGCCCTTTTCGATCGACCACGAACATCGCGGCCGTGAACACGGCAAGGCCGGCGGCGAGGCTCACCAGCGTCGCGGCAAGGCTCGGTGTGAGCCAATGAAGAATGGCAAGGCAGGCACCGGCGGCGATGAGGCTCGATAGCGCAGGCCCCGCAAGGCCGCGCAACAGCGGCGACACCCGACATCCGGTCAGCGGCGCCGCCATCGTCACCAAAATGGCAAAATACAGCAGCGTCACGCCGGCCATGGCGGCGACCACGCCGGCAAGACCGATCCACGGTCCGGCGCAGACCGCAGCGAGGCGCGCGATCCCGAGGCCCACCGAGCAGCCGAAAAAGATCTCGAATCGGTCGATGGCAAGCAGGATCGGCCCGGCCTGCACGGCGATGACCTGCAGGGCGGAGATCGGCATGAGAATCCTGAGCAGCAGCGCCAGTCCGCTCCATTTCGGACCGAGCAGCGCATCGATCAGTTCAGGCGCCGCCGCCGCGGCCAGGAATGTCGCGGGAAAGAGAATTCCGGCCAGCATCCGGCACAGCCGGCGATGGATATCCGCCACACTGGCCTTGTCCGCCGTCAGCGCCTGGACATAGAGCGCGGCCCACGACACGTTTCCCACGGTCTCGGTCGCGAACCGCGAAATCTGGTTGGCGAAGGTGAAGCTGCCGAGCAGCGCCGTGCCGAAGATGCGGTCGATCAGGACGTTCTCGCCGACCCGGCCGATATATTCGGTCAGGCGCGTCCCGATGAGCAGGCCTCCCGATGCCATGTGCGGACGGATCGAACTCATGCTGAACGCAAGCCGCGGCATCTCGAACGCGCTGAGATTGAGCACGACCGCACGGATGGCATAGGTCGCAAGATATTGGGCAACCAGGCTCCATGCCCCCGCACCGCTCATCGCGAGCGCCACCGCAATCACGGCCCCGATCAGGTTGGCGGCAAGCTCGGCGGCAGCGCCGACGCCGAGATTGCGCCGTCGTGTCAGGCGCGCCGCGGCCGGCACCGACAGCACGAGAAAGAGCAGGCTGAGCGACAAGAGTGCGATCATCGCGGAGACACGGGGCTGCTGAACGATGTGTCCCAGGAACAATCCGAAGACGGTTGCACCGAGCGCCAGCACGCATCCGGCAAACAGCAGAAACCAGAACGCGCTCGACCAGACCTCGGACGAGGTCTCGGGCTCGCGGGCGAGCGTCTGGCCAAGCCCGCCATCGGCGAGCAGCGCGACGAAGGAGACGGTCGGAAGTGCCAGCGCATAGACGCCGAACTCGTCCGGCCCGAGCAGGCGCGCCATCACCGGAAGCAGCAACAACTGCAGACCGACCTTGACGACGTTCACGGTGCCCGATGCGATGGCACCAAACGCCAGCCTGCGATTGCTCGACACCGGCGCCGTCGCTCGTCCGTTCAGCTCGCCGCCCTGACTGTTATCGGTCAATCACCGTTCCTTTGCCGTAACCTGATGCGCTGGCTTGGCCTTTCGTTTGCGCGCCCCGGCCAGCCCAGCAAATGGACCTGAAATGAGATCCGGAGTTCACGCAGCATTGACCGCCGGCACCATCGACCCGAACAAGACCCGCAGTTCCACTATCATCCGCAGCTGCAGCCTGCACGAGCGATCTCGCCGCATGCCTATTGGATCTGGTTAATGCCTAATGCATGCGCCATTAGCGCCTAAGTTGAACCGATTCAGCATGTTCGTGACCTAACCTTGAAGGCGTCATATTCGCTCTATATTGAAGCCATCATTCTTTATTGCGCAAAAATTAGGTCGAGGGTAGTCAAATGCCGCGCGTCGGAGTTTCTGAACTGGTCACTCTCAGCAGGGTGATCGCAGGCGGCCAGCTTCTGCGCTATCGGGGCGGCGAGCAGGGCTTCACCTCCCGGTTCGAAGACAAACTGACGAAGCAGCTTGGCGTCAAGCATGCGCTCACCGTCAACAGCGGAACCAGCGCGCTGATTTCGGCGCTCGCCGCTGCCGGCATCGGCCCGGGCGACGAAGTTCTGGTGCCGGCCTATACTTGGGTCGCGACCGCGATCGCACCGCTCGCGGTCGGCGCCGTCCCGGTTCTCGTCGACATCAATGAGAGCCTGACGATCGATCCCGAAGACATCAAGCGCAAGATCACGCCCTACACCAAGGCGATCATGCCGGTGCACATGCTCAACCTCGTGTGCGACATGGACGCGATCACGGCCATCGCCAGGCAGCATCGCTTGAAAGTCATCGAGGATGCCTGCCAGGCCGTCGGCGTCACCTACAAAGGACGCCGCGTCGGCACCATCGGCGAGGCAGGCGCCTTCAGCTTCAACCAGTTCAAGAACCTCAATTCCGGCGAGGGCGGCGCCGTCCTCACCAATGACGACCGCATCTTTACCCGCGCACGGATGTTTCACGATGCGGGAAGTTATACGCGCGAATACGCCTTCGAGAGCAACGAGGCGGTGTTCTGCGGCATGAACCTGCGGGTCTCCGAGCTCACGGGCGCGGTGCTCTACGCACAATTGCCAAAGCTCGATCCGCTGCTGAAGCGGCTGCGCAAGCGCCACGGCATGATGACGAAGCTGCTGTCGAAGACGAAGAAGTTGCGGATTTCGCCGCATAACGATCCGGACAACGCGGTCGGCCTCACCGTCATCTTCGACCGTCCGGACGATGCCAAGAATTTTGCGGGCCTCCACGGCGTCGAGCGCCTGATCGATACCGGCCGGCATGTCTACACCAACTGGCAGCCGATCATGACCCAGCGCACCTTCCACGACAAGATGAACCCGTGGAAATGGGCCAACCGCGAAATCACCTATTCGAACGACATGTGCAGCAAGACGCTCGACATCCTGTCGCGAACCTGCCGCGTCGCGCTGGGCGCACAATTTCCAATGCCCGTCATGCAGCTTCGGGGCAGGATGCTGGCCAAGGCGATCTCTTAGGTCAATTAATTTCGCCAAAGGCTGGCTTTCACGGTATTTTGATGATCCGCCGAGCTGCGTAGCCGATTGAACGCGCAAGGCAGCCGCCAAGCACTGGGAACGACGATGTCGAATGAGACTCTGACCAAGAGGGCGCCGGATCAGGCCGCGCACATTCATGCACCGGCGCTCGGAGCGGCGAACGCCACCGTGGAGATCGTCGTCATCAGCCTGCCGAGCGCAAGCCAGCGCCGCCGCAACATCGAGGCCATGTTCGAAGGGACCGGGCTCGTCTGGTCCTATTTCGACGCGCACAATGCCTTAAAACACCCCGGCCTGCGCTACGACCTCGGCGAGGTCAAGCGGCTGTTCGGACGCACGCTGACCGGCCCCGAGATCGCGGTCTGCTCCAGCCATGTCGCCGTGCTGAGCGAATTTTTGGAGCGCGGCAAGAGCGATTATGTCCTGGTGCTCGAGGATGACGTCATCTTCGACACCGACTTCCCGCTCGACGAGTTCGCCGGCTTCTGTGCGGAAAACGGCATGGACTATGTCCGGCTGTTCGGCAAGCATTACGCTCCTGCGGTGCGGCTCGGGTTCTTCTTCGATCGCTCGATCGTACGCTTCACCACGAGTCCCGCCGGCGCGCAGGCCTATCTGATGTCGAAATCGGGCGCGCGCAAGTTTCTCGACAGCTACACCCTGATCGACGCCACCGTCGATCTCGCGATGGACGAGTTCTGGAAGACGGAGCTGCCGATCTATTCGATCTTTCCCTACCCGATCATCGAGCGCTATTCGCCGACCTCGATTCCCGTGAACGAATACCGCGGTGAGCTCACAGGCTCCGAGAAATTGCAGCGGCTTGCCAACCGCGTGATCGCGAAAGCGCGGAAGGTGGCCCGCAATATCGCGCTTCGCAGCAGCGATCGGCAGATGCAGCAGAAATCCTGGCGTTTCCGGCAGATCCACACCGCGGGCGCCAAATAGCGCACCAACCGGCGCAACGAGCGAGAGCCTCGTGTCCCGCACCACGCCTCGAACGGTAGACTTGGCAGTTTCGCGAGCCGCGGCATGACGGTCGAGCCCATTGGTCTCATTGCGCTCCTCATCGGGATCATCGGCCTGTTCCGCCCGCCGACCTTCCTCGTCTATGCCTTCGTGGTGTCGACGTTGCTGGGAGCCGCCGCCGCCTTCAACGTCACCGCGATCGGGGGTGTGAGCATTCCGCCGGCACATCTGTTGTTCGGCTTCCTCACCATCCGCCTGGTGGGCACCCGCGAGATCAGGCACGAGATCGGCGAAGCGCTGTCACCCGGACGTCCCGGCTTCTGGCTGGCGCTCACGGTCATCCTCAGTCTCGTGACGGCCTTTTTCATGCCGCGGCTGTTTGCAGGCGCAACCTTCGTGTTTCCGGTGCGTGCGCAATTTGCGGGCCTCGTTCCGCTCGAGCCCGCGACGTCCAATGTCACGCAGTCGGTGTATTTCATCGCGGATGCGACCTGCTTCATGGTCCTCTCCGGCTTCGCGGCGACCCGGGGCGGGATCAGGGTTCTGCTCGGCGCGGCGCTGCTTGCGGCCACCGTCAATCTGGTCTTCGCGGCGCTCGATCTCTTCACCTATTTCACCGGAACCACCGAGCTTCTGGCCTTCATCCGGAACGCCAACTACACGATGCTGGTGGAAACCGACGTTGCCGGCTTCAAGCGCATCGTCGGCTCCTTCGTCGAGGCGTCCTCCTTCGGCGGCGCCACGCTCGGCTATTTCGCCTTCACGGGCCGGCTCTGGCTGCTCGGAGTGCAGCCGCGGCTGACGGCAACGCTCACGCTGCTGTCGCTGGCCGCCGTGCTGTTTGCGACCTCCACGACCGCCTATGTCGGGCTCGCCGTCTTTCTCGGGCTGACCTATCTGGACGTCCTGATCCGCACCATGAGCGGCCCCTCCCCGCCGCAGATGCGGCTGTTCGTGTTCGGCGCGCCGCTCATGATTGCCGTGCTCGGCTTCGCGATCGCCCTCAGCGACACCTATTCGGAGATGGTGCGCGACCTGCTCGACACCTTCTTCTTCAACAAGATGTCGACCGCCTCCGGCCAGGAGCGCGGCGCCTGGAACCAGATGGCGCTGCAAAGCTTCTTCGACACCATGGGTTTCGGCTTCGGCAACGGCAGCGGCCGGGCATCGAGCTTCGTCATCGCCGCGCTTTCGAGCCTTGGCATGTTCGGCTCGGCGCTGTTTGCGATGTTCTTCATCACCCTGTTTTTCGGCCGCAGCAGCAACACCAGGCTCGACCCGATCGAGGAAGCCGCGCGCCAGAGCGCCAAATCCATGTGTCTGGCATGGCTGATCACCGGAACCGTCTCCGATCCTCTCATCGAGCTCGGACTGGGATTCTACACTTTCGCGGCACTGGCCGGCGCGAGCGGCTTTCGCATGAGCCCGGAGGCGCTCAGGATGCTGGCGCTATCGTCGCAGCGGTTTCGCCTGCGCGGCGATGTCACCCAGAGATCGTCGCTGTTCTGAGCGCGCCTTTGCGGCACGCTCTTCATTTGCACTCGCATCGCAAACATCAGCTCGGCGCGCGCCGCACCGCGCCGGGAAGCCAGCTTGCCCGGCTCAGCAAATAACGGAGCGGCTCATCGACGATCCGCAGCACCAGATAGCTGCCGATCAGGATCCCCGCCAGCAGCAGCGGTCCCTCGAACACAATGTTCTGGTGCTGCCTGGTCGCGAACTGATAGAGGCCGTTCATCCAGCAGAAGATCGGATAATGCAGCGCATAGACCGGATATGACAGGGCTCCGCCGAGCAGCGCGACCGACCGCACCCTGCCCGACAGCCGCACCCGTGAACCGGTCCACACAACGAGCGGCGACACGATCGCAATCCAGACAAGGTGCACCGGAAGCGGCAGCTCGCCCGGATAATAGAAGATCACCGCCATGATGGCCGCGGAGAGCCAGAATGCCGGCGCGAGATTGGAGGTCGCGGGATATCGCCGGTCAAAATGATAGATCAGGACGCCGGCAAAGAACGAGGCCCCGACCCGGGGAAAACCGGACCAGAAGGTCGCGGCTTCGTCGCCGCCAAGTCCGACAAGGGGCACCGACGCAAGGCAAAGCACGCAGATCAGCAGCGACAGCCAGGGCTGGAAGAAGCGGCGCTCGATCGACCAGAACACGTTCACGACGATCTCGAGAAACAGCGAGAATTGCGGCCCGTTCAGCGGAAAGACCTGCGGGCCGCCGATCGCCGTGCTGGCCGAAAGGAATGGCAGGTTCGCAATCCCGAGCAGCGTCGCGACCAGAAGCTCGCCATGTGAGACAAAGATGCCGTTCACATGCGACCGGAACAGGACGTAGAGCGCGCTGACCAGCGTCGCCAGCACGGTCAGCGGCATCAGCCTGATCAGGCGGATGCGCAGGAATTGCAGCGGTGAAAGTGAGGTCTTGAAGCGCTCCTCATAGGCCAGCGGCAAGACAAAACCGCTCAGGCAGAAGAAGAAGTCGACCGCGAGATGGCTGTTGGCGGCCAGCGCGGGCCTATGCATCCAATGGCCGAAATGAAACAGCACGACGGAAAGCGCCGCAAAGCCGCGCAGACCATCTAGCGTGGCGTAGTGATCTCTCTTGTTCACCGCCGATCCCAAACCTTCGCCCTCTCGATCGTTCCGGCATGCTCGGACGATCACAATGGTACCTTTTTAGCTCATACGCTCGCAGTACGGCGCAAGCGAGGTTCGATGTCACCTCCGGAGCGGAGCGTTGCGGGTAATTCGCAGTGCTTGGTAAATTCCGCGCCCACCACGCCCCGCCATCCGGTATCGGGATGCCGGTCCATTGAAGCCGAGCCCGGACGATCCTCGGCTTCACGACGGCCGGCAATTACCTGCTTTATACCCGATTGCCGCGATACCGCCGCAATCAGCGCCGCACAGGTTGAGCGGCCGGCATCTCCTGCCCGTCGTGATGCCCTTTTTCGAACGACGATTGCTGCAAGGCACGGCATTCGGAGCCGGGTCCGCAGCTCATTTCAGCGGAGAAATTGTCATGCATCGTTTGTTCGGCGTTGGCCTGGTCCTGCTCGTTTTCAGTGCTCCGACGGCGCAGCGGCTCGCGGCACAGACATCGAACACGTGCGCGCTGCGTCCCGTCTTGATGGAGAATTTCGACGAGGAAACCGCGCCCAACCGGCGCATCGAGACCATTGCCTCTGACAAGATCGGGCCGGCGCGCTGGACCGCGCACACGCCCTGGAACGGCGATTTCGGCGATGCCCGGTTTGCCGATCCGCTGCCGCAGGGCGGGCCGTTCAAGATCGGCGGCGGCATTCTGTCGATCACCGCGTCCAAGGACGACGGCGGGCATTGGAGTTCGGGCCTGATCGCGGCGGCGGACAAGACCGGCGCCGGCTTTGGCACACGCTACGGCTATTTCGAAGCACGGATGAAGCTCCCGCCGGGTCCTGGCACCTGGCCGGCGTTCTGGCTGGCGGCACTCCGCCCGGCGGGAAGTGCCGACGGCAATGTCGAGATCGATGTGCTCGAATATTATGGCCAGTTCACCGCCTCGTACCGCTCGGCGATCCACGTCTGGTACAAGGACGACAGCAAGACCAGGGGCAAGGATCAGGAAATCAGGGTGGCGGACGGCGCGCTGGTGAAGGATTTTCACACCTACGGCGTCGATGTCTCGCCACAGGCGATCGTGTTCTTCCTCGACGGCAAGCAGATCTGGTCTCAGCCGACGCCGGTCGAATTGAACGGGCCGATGTATCCGCTCGTTAACCTTGCGCTCGGCAGCGGCTGGCCGATCGACAAGACCCCGAGCCCCTCCACGCTTCTGGTCGACTATGTCCACGTCTATGGGCGCGACGCCGGTCCTCCCGAGGGATGTCCGCCGGGGCCGCCGCGCTGAAACGCAGGAGTTCGGCCGGGCCGAGGCACGGCGGATACCATATCCACGAAACACACTTGCGGTTGCGACGACGGTCGCCGACATTCCGCGAAAAATCGCTGCACAACTTTCCGGCGCACGGCCGGCCAAGGCGTCGCTGGCCGCGCGACGCCGATGTCGAGCGCTCAGGCCATGCCGATACCGACGCAAGGACGTCTTTGATGAAAGTTGCAATCATTCACTATTGGCTGGTCGGAATGCGCGGCGGCGAGAAGGTGATCGAGGCACTGTGCGAGATGTATCCGCAGGCCGATATTTTTACCCATGTCTACGTTCCGGACGCGGTGTCGAACCGGATCCGCCAGCATCGCATCATCCCGACCTTCATCAATTCGCTGCCGCGCGCAGCCCGGATGTACAAGACCTATTTGCCGCTGATGCCGCTTGCGCTCGAGCAGCTCGACCTGCGCGGCTACGACCTCGTCATCTCCAGCGAGTCCGGCCCGTCCAAGGGCATCATTGCGCCCTCGGATGCCGTTCACGTCTGCTACTGCCATACGCCGATGCGCTACATCTGGAACATGTATCACGACTACCGCGATTCCGCGGGCCTCCTGACGCGATGGATGATGCCGCCGCTGGCGCATTACCTCAGGATGTGGGATGTGAGCTCGGCCGCGCGCGTCGACAGTTTTGTCGCCAATTCGACCACGGTCGCGAAGCGAATTCGCCGCTTCTATGGCGCGGATTCCGCCGTGATCCATCCACCCGTCGACACCGCCTCATTCGCGATTGCGCCGGCATCCGAGCTCGGCGACTACTATTTGATGGCCGGCGAACTCGTGTCCTACAAACGGCCGGATCTCGCGATCCGCGCCTTCAACGACATGAAGCTGAAGCTGGTCGTGATCGGCGGCGGCGAGATGCTCGACGAGGTTCGCCGCCTCGCCGGCCCGACCGTCACCGTGATGGGCCCGCAACCGTTCGACGTGCTGAGGCAGCATTATGCGCGATGCCGGGCCCTGATCTTTCCCGGCGAAGAGGATTTTGGGATGGTGCCGGTCGAGGCGATGGCAAGCGGACGCCCCGTGATCGCCTTTGGCAAGGGCGGCGCAACGGAAACCGTCGTCGATGGTGTGTCGGGCGCGTTCTTCGCCGAACAATCGGTCGAGGCGATCTCGTCGGCGGTCAAGCGCCTCAGCGAACTCGATCTCGACCCTGCGGACATCGCCGCCCACGCCGACCGGTTCGGCCGCACGCAGTTCTTTCGCAAGATGCAGAGCCACATCGACGGACTGCTGGCCGGACGGAAATAGGCGGATCGATCGCCCGCAATGCGCGGCTCAGAGCGCCGTGCTTCGATCGGATGCGGCGCCGGTATCCATCACGGCCAACGACGCCTCGTCGATGACGAGGCAGGTGAGCCGGCCGGTCGCAAAGGCTCCGGTATCGATGTTGATCCGGTTCGGCGCGACCTCCACCGCACTGGTCGGCGTATGCCCGTGCACGATGATCTTGCCGAAATCCTCGTTCGAGGAGAGGAACTCATCCCTGATCCATAACAGGTCACTCTCCTTCTGACGCGACAGATCGACCCTGGGTCTCACTCCGGCATGGACGAAGAAGAAGTCGCCGCAGGCAAACGACTTCTTCAGATCCCCGAAGAAACGGAAATGGGACTGCGGCAGGGCTTCGTGGAACGCCGCCTGCAACCTGACGATCTGCTGCTCGTCCAGCAACGGCTTTGGAAACACGCCGTACGACACCAGGGTGTCGACGCCGCCGAAACGCATCCATTGATCGAACCGGCTGCGGTCGCTCAGGCACTTTATCGCGACCTGCTCGTGATTGCCTTTCAGGAACACGCACTCGTTATCACGCCCGTGTGTGATCAGCCGATCGATGGTTTCCCGCGATTGCGGCCCGCGATCGATGTAGTCGCCGAGAAAAACAAACAGCGGCCTCGCGACCGGACGAAGCGAAATGTCCTGGGCGACGCGGCCCAGCAATTCGTCGAGCAAATCGAGCCGGCCGTGGACGTCACCGAAAGCATAGATCCTCAAGCTTTCCGGCAACGCGGGGCGCCGCCCACGGACTGAAAGCCGGTCGATGCCCGAAAGCGAAGTCTGCACGCCTCAACTCGCCATTTCAGGACGACTTCCTAACCGATCGATGCAAGGCCGTCGCATGCGCCGTTTGCCGCGCGGCGACAAGACCCAAGGTGGGCGGTGCTGGTAAAATATTCCATCTTTTTTTCAATCTGAAATGCGCGAAATACCGCCGTGTTGCCGGTAAGTTAATGATGCAAATCGACCCGACGACAACCGCGCTGCCTCGGAAAAGCCAGTATTTAAGCCAGAAAATGCCCGCTTCCGCGCCAAAGGTCGTGAGATCAACCATAGCGTTGAAGTTCGGTTGAACCGTTCTATAGCGTCCTATAGTGATCGTCTCCAGATTGCAATTTGCAATCAGGAACAAGTGTTTGGAGTAGTTCCATGCGTACCCGGGTGATCGCGAGCAAGCTGTGCGCCCAATTGTTGTTGGCATCTTGCACAATCCTGTCCGGAACAATTGTCGCGCGCGCCGCGCCGTGTGTCGCACCGCCAGCCACCGCCGAGGCAATCGCCGACTTCAAGAAAAATCCGCAGGCCCTCATTGCTCCGAGCGCCGACACGCGCACGATCGAAGCAACGGTAACGGATCTCGTTGGAACCGATCCCGACCTCGCGGCGGATATGGTTCATCTCGCGGAAGATGCCATTCCGCGCTTCCGCACGGCGATTGCGGCGGGTCTCGCGCAGGCTGCAGTCGCATGCACGAATGTCGACCAGCATGCCGCGCTCACCATTCAGCAGGCCGTGGCTGGCTTCGAGAACGGCGAGTTTCAGGCGTCATTCGCGGCGGTTGCGGGTGACCTCTCGACGGCCGCAGCGGAAGCCGCGAGCGCTTCCGCCACGAGTTCCGTGGGCAGCGTCGTGATCGTCAACCCGAACAAGTCTGCGGCAGCGACCACGAACCCTGGCGGAGGCGGCGGCCCGACGTTGATCCAGATTACCGCCACAACTGCGACGACGACCGGCACCACGCCGACGACGTCGACGACTGCCGCGAGCCCGGTCAGCGCGACGCGTTGAACTTCGCCGGACGCGGGACGACACATGACTGACGCTGCTGGTCAGCGCGAGGGATCTTGATGAACGTTGCCGGCCAATTCGCCCCCTACACACCGGTGGTCGACCACGATTCCAAGGCCGCGGGTATGCCGCTGCTGCAGGTTCGCGACTTCCTCGGCCGGCAATGGCGCCTCATCGCCCTGATGACCGGGCTCGCGATCATCGTCGGCGTGGCGTACCTGGCGGTGACGCCGGCGAGGTTCACCGCGCAGGCCGACATGGTCATCGACACCAAGAGGGTGACCTGGACGCAATCCGAGCTCGCGACCGAAAACCGCAACGTCGAGGACGCGGCGGTCGATAGCGAGATCGAAACGACAAAATCGGAGAGGGTCGCCCTCCTGGTGATCCGCCGGTTGCATCTGGAAGACGATCCGGAATTTGCCGGCGCCGGCCGCGGCCTGAAGCGCCGCATCCTGGCGCTGCTGCATCTCGTTCCGGCCGTCGACGTCGAGCCCTCGAACGAACAGGTGCAGCGCCGCACGATCGCCGCCGTCAAGGACAATCTGCGCGTCACCCGGCTTGGACGCAGCTATATCGAGCAGATCGCCTTCACCTCGCTCGACCCGGACAAGGCCGCGAAGATCGCCAACGCCTTTGCCGACGCCTATATCGAAGACCAGCTGCAGGCGAAATTCGAGGCCACCCGCCGCGCCAGCGCATGGCTGGAGCAGCGGATCGGTGAACTGCGCCAGCAGGCAAGCGACGCCTACAAGGCAGTCCAGGATTTCAAATCCAACAACGGCATCATCATCGACGCGACCGGGAAGCTGGCAAGCGAGGTCGAACTCGATCAGCTGGGAATCGCACTGGCGAAGGCCCGGGCCGATACCAGCCAGGCGCGCGCCAAGCTCGACCGCATCACGCGCGTGCTGGAACAGCGGCCGGATAGCAGCAAGGAAAGCTTTGACATTCCCGATCCGATCGTGACCGACGCGCTCAACAATCCGGTCATCACAAAACTGCGGCAGCAGTTCCTCGACGATCAGAGCCGCGAGTCGGAATGGAGCGCCCGCTACGGCTCCGACCATCAGGCCGCGAGAAATCTCCGGGCGGAAATGGCAGCCCTGCAGCGCGCGATCTGGGACGAAATCTCGCGGATCGCCGAGAGCTACAAGAGCGAACTGCAGATCGCCAAGACCCAGGAAGAATCGATCGACCGGCGCATGATCGAGGTGTTCCAGCAGTCCGCCTCGACCCGGCAGTCCCAGGTTCGCCTGCGCGAGCTCGAGACGGCGGCCAACACCTATCGCAACATCTACGAGACCTTTCTGTCCCGCTTCACCCAGTCGGTGCAGCAGCAGTCGTTCCCCTCGACCGAGGCCCGCGTCGTCACGGTGGCCACACCGCCGAGCGGCCCGAGTTCGCCCAAGACCAGTCTGACGCTGGCGCTGGCGGCGATCCTCGGCTTTGGCCTCGGCATCATGTCGGCATTCGCGCGCGAGCAGATGAACCGGCAGATTCACACGCGCGCCCAGCTCGAGAGCCTCCTGGGAACGAGCTGCCTTGCGGTCATTCCGGCCTTTGCAGGACAAAAGCCCGTCTTGGGCAAACGGGGCGCGACCAAGGAATCCGGAGCATTTCGCCATATCAGCGAGGTCGCGCCGTTTTCGGCGACGGCCGAGGCACTGCGCTACATCAAGGTCGCGATTGACCTGCATCCCTCGGGCGGCAAGGTCATCGGCATCGTCTCGGCCCTTCCCGGCGAAGGAAAGACCACCGTCGCCGCGGGCTTTGCGTCGTTCGTCGCGCGCAGCGGCGGCCGCACGCTTCTGGTCGATGCCGACCTGCGCAACCCGTCGCTGTCCAGGACGCTCGGCTACACCAACACACCGGGGTTGCTGGAACTGGTCGCCGACAAGGCTTCTTTCGATGACCTCCTCATTACCGACAGCAAATACAAGTTTGATTTCCTGCCCTCGGCGTCACGGGTCAAGCCATCCAACAGTTCGGACATCCTGAACTCGCCGGCCATGAAGCAGATGCTGAAGAACGCGACCAGCAGCTACGACTATGTGCTCGTCGACCTGCCTCCTGTTCTTCCGGTGGTCGACGTCAAGGCCGTGGCGCATTTGTTCGACGCCTTCGTGCTGGTCGTCGAGTGGGGCAGCACGTCGTCGGAGGAGGTCGTCAAGGCGGTCGGCGCCTCGCCCATCCTGTCGGAGCGGCTGCTCGGTGCGGTCCTCAACAAGGCCGACGAGGCCGTGATGCGGCGCTTCGAGGGTTATTCGGACCGCAGTTACGCCTACTACACCAACGAAAAGATTCCGGTCGCGTAGACATGCTCAGGCGCGCGGAAACGGCTGCCAGCGCGCTGCCGGCGTTCGTACCGTCCCGGGACGAACCGGCTCACGATTCCCGAAACCGCAGGACATCGTCAATTTTCAATGCCGGTGCCCGATACGGCGATGCGTATCATTTTGCTGCGGGCTGGTTTAGGACTGTCAGCCCGAGACGGATTCGAGCGCGACTAAGCGACGGTCAGAGCGGCAGAACACCATCTTGCCCTTCCCTTCCAAAGCACGACTTTCCGTTCGCAGGCTTGCCTTGCGAGGCCTGACGGCCATTGTTGGCTGCCTCGGTATCGCCTGGGGCATATCGAACATGGTGCGCGGCGAGGCCGCGGACGATTTCCGGGATATCGAGACGCGTCTTCTGCAGTTCGAGGCCTTTAGCCAGGCGACCAAGACAAGGGTGCTGGCGAGCAGCGCCGCGCAGGACACCAGCGGCTGCGACAGTCATGCGCAGCACGCGCTGCTGCTGATGGAGATTCCCCTCGCCGACGCGGCTCTGCGATCGGGAGACCTCGCCGCGTTCAATCAGCGCACCCGCTCGCTTGAGGCCCGGGCCAAACAGGCCTTGTCGTGCACGCCGCGGGACTCGCTCGTCTGGCTGGTGCTGTTCGGCCTGCAGACCGCGCACGGCGTGCTGGACGAGCACGCCTTCGACCTGCTCGCGATGTCCTACCAGACCGCCCCCAACGAGGCCTGGATCGCCGTGCGCCGCATTCTGCTGGCCGTCCCGGTGGTTCGATCCGCCCCCGGCCCGATGCAGGACACGATCCTCGCCGAGTTTCAGAACCTCGTCGCGAACGGCTATGTCGACATGCCCGCCCGCGCCTACCAGAGTGCCTCCGAGGCGGTTCGCAGGGATTTGCAGGCACGGGTGGAGCAGCTGGATACCCGCCGGCAACAGTCCTTCGCCGACGCTGTGCAGAAGCTCCGCTCCTGAAGAGCTGCGGACTTAGTCGGCGTCTGCCGCAGTTCTGACGCGTTGCCCTTCGATCGGCGTCTGCATCGCGCGCTTCAACATGATACCTCACGCGAGAGGGTGGCTGTGGTGCCCCGCAACCGCTTCAACAATCCGACACCACCGGCGGCGAAGACATCATTGTGGCCGAAAAGAGCGTCCTGGTCCTCGCAAGTCAGGATGAAGACAATGAGTGCGGCGAGCTCGATCGCGGCCGCTGCATCGATGATTGCGGTGCGGCGCTAAGGCCATGGAAAAGCCTGAGAATTGGCCGTTCGCGGGGGCGATGAATGCGCATGAGAGGAGCACCGGCTCCAGACGAGGCCATTTCGATCGGCAACCTGCAATCTGCCGCGGTGCTGGCGCCGTTTGTTCTAATTTGTCGTTAACCGGCCGCAAAAAAGCCCGCCGAAGCTGCCAAAAAGTCCACATAAAAATCAAAACAAAATCAAAACAATCTGAAACTTTATGAGGAGATCAGAACGCTGCATAGCAGCATGCCTTCCTGACAATCCGTAGTTTCCCGGTCTAAGTCGCAGTGCTTACAAAATGCTTAACAATTCTAGTGGGTTAAGGGTTTATCTTAATAAGACTTTACCGCGAATGCAGGCTTGCCCAGCTTGTGCGCCGCACCCTAGTTTGACCGCGAGGGTACGATGAACAAGTCGTAAAGGCAGCGCGGGGAGTTTTGAGAAATTGTTTTCGAGTACAGAGGTAAGCGTCTTGGCCAATACGCGTAGTGTTCTGCAATTTGAATCTGTCGGGTCGCGGGGTCCGATCGGACTGACTCCGAAGCGGACTATCGATATCGTCCTGGCGCTCTCTGGAATCGTCCTGCTCGCTCCCCTGCTGATTATCTGCTTCGTCGCGACGATGCTGATGTCGCCAGGACCCGTGCTGTTTCGCCATCGGCGTATCGGCTACAACGGAAAATCCTTCGACTGCCTGAAATTCCGGACCATGGCGACGGACGCGCCTGAGCGCTTGCGCCGACTTCTCGAGATGGACGCCGCGGCAGCCACGGAGTGGGCGACCAATCGCAAGCTGCGAAACGATCCGCGGATAACGGCGATCGGGGCGATCCTGCGCAAGTCCAGCCTGGATGAGCTGCCTCAGCTGTTCAATGTCCTGAGGGGCGATATGAGCATCGTGGGACCGCGCCCTGTGACGGACGAAGAGCTGGAGCGATATTCAAGTTCCGTCGGCGCCTACCTCGCCTGTCGCCCAGGCATCACCGGCCTCTGGCAGGTCAGCGGCCGCAGCTCGACGACCTATGACAAGCGCGTGGCCTGCGATGCCTTCTATGCCCGCAACTGGTCGATTGCGCTCGATGCCAAGATCATGATCGTCACGATCCCCTCGCTCCTGGCCTCCGATAGCGCGTTCTGAGCCGGTGCGCATCTGACATTCGTCTTAAGGATGTCTCATGCGCAGGCATCTTGAATTTGCTGATGTCACCTGGTTCTGACGTCCGTCAGCGAGTTCACCGCGAGGTGATGTGAACGTCAGACCGGACCGTCGCGCGCTCGGCGTAGCGAGATTGTCGCAAAATCCGGCTGCAAACGCACTTCAAACATGCAGTCCCGGCCGATCAGGCCGCGACGGTAACCGGACCACGCATCCCGGCGCCGCGAAGCATCGTTCGTCACGTGCACGTTCCCGGACACAGCCTTTACGTTAATTAATCCCTGATATTGCCCGCCTCGGCTGTGCCGGCTAGTCATTGCTCGTTCCACTGCGGCGGACACCAATGAGCAATCCGAGTCCCCTCAACCTGCGCGAGCCCCGAGCCGCGGCGTCGTCCGCGCAGCTCGGCAGGAAGATCCTCATCGTGGCACTTGCAGCCTTGATCACATCGACGATGATTGCCTGGTGCGGCCTTATCGGCTGGGGAGCGATCGAACTCTTGCGCGTGGTCGCCACCGCCATCCATCGGCTCTGGACTGGATTGCTCTGAGGCCGCACAATGACTTTTTCAAACCCGCGACGATCCTAAGCAACTCTCCCGACCCCACGCCTCGCAGTCTCGGCGTATTCCCGGAGCTTCCGGCAAATGACAAATATCCTCGTGGCAGGCGGCGCAGGTTATATCGGCGCGCATACCTGTCTTGACCTCTTCAACAAGGGCTTCACGCCGGTCGTCTATGACAATCTGTCGAACGGTCACGCGGAGTTCGCCAAATGGGGCCCGCTCGAAATCGGCGACATTCGCGACCGGCGACGGCTCGATGAGGTGTTCGCAAGGCACAAGCCGGCCGCGATCGTGCATTTTGCCGCAGCGATCGAGGTCGGCGAATCTGTTCGCGACCCCGGCGGCTATTACGAAAACAATGTCGGCGGAACGCTGACGCTGCTGCGGGCCGCACAGGCGGCCGGCGTCGACAAGATCGTCTTCTCGTCCACGTGCGCAACCTATGGCGTTCCCAGGTCGATCCCGATGAGCGAGGCCCATCCGCAAGCGCCGATCAATCCCTATGGCCGCAGCAAGCTCATCGTCGAGCAGATGCTGCAGGACCTCGATCGCTACCAGGGTTTGCGATCCTTCGTGCTGCGCTACTTCAACGCCGCCGGCGCCGATCCGGAGGGACGAATTGGCGAATGGCACACGCCGGAAACCCACGCCATTCCGATCGCGCTCGACGCGGCGCTCGGCCGCCGTCCGCAGTTTCAGGTGCTCGGCACCGACTACGATACGCGCGACGGATCGTGTGTGCGCGACTTCGTTCACGTTCTCGATCTTGCCGACGCGCATACCCGCGCCATCGAGCATCTCTTGAGGAACGGCACGAGCCATGCCCTCAATCTCGGAACGGGTCACGGCACCACCGTGAAGGAGCTGCTCGCCGCCGTCGGGCGCGTCGTCGGCCGCGACTTCGAGATCAACTACGGTCCGCGCCGCGAGGGCGACTCACCTGCACTCGTCGCCGACAATGCGCTCGCCAAGGAGACCATCGGCTGGTCGCCGCGGCATGATCTGCAATCCATCATCGAAACGGCATGGAACTGGCACGCAAACCATCTTCCGCATTGAAACCACTACGTTCCCATAATACCGGTTCGCTTCACATAATACCGACAAATCTCGAATGCACTAACACGTGTTAGCGCAGCCTTAATGCCGCCACGGGACAATTCCCAGATCGATCGCGCGCTTCATGCGCGATCGCATTTCTCTCGAGCGAAGTGGCATCTCATGGCGCGACCTCTTGTTACGATTTCGCTGTCCACCCTGTTTGCGGGTTGCCTGCTTGCCGGCAACGCCGAAGCGCGCGACAGGGTTTCGCTGCAAGCGGATTCTGCGCCGGCGATCGTCGAAGCATCGCCGGTGCTGGCACCGTTCCAACATGTCCGCTTCTGTCTGCGTTATCCCGCCGACTGCAAGTCGGATTCGACACAGAAGGATCGTGTCGAACTGAGCGAGCAGACATCGGAACTCCTGAACCGGGTGAACCGCAGCGTTAATGCGGCAATAACGCCAACGCTCAAAACCTACGGTACCAACATCGAGGATCGCTGGACGATCGCGCCGGCGCGAGGCGATTGCAACGACTACGCCGTGACCAAGCGGCACGAACTCATTGCCGACGGGGTGCCCGCACGCGTGCTGCGGCTGTCGGTCGTCAAGACCGCTTCGGGAATTGGACATCTCGTCCTCGTCGTCGCGACGACCAAGGGCGATCTCGTCCTTGACAATCTGACCGATGCGATCCGCCCCTGGCAGCGCACCGGCTATGAATGGCTGAAGATACAGTCGGCCGCGGACGCGCGGTTCTGGTACGCCGTCAAACCCGCGCGGACCGGAACGGTCGTGTCGCAGGCTGAACGCAAGCTTCGCCTCGCCAGCCGCTGACCACTACACGCGTTCAGGCGGCTGCAGCCACCTCGCCGGATCTTGCCGCCTCGACCGGCACCGGCTGCGCTGACGCGCGCGCAAGTCCGCAGCCGAGCAGAATGGCGAACACGATCAGGTAGCCGGGAATCTGCAGCGAGAAGTCGATCAGCGAATGGACGTAGCTGAGAACTGCGATGCCGGTGATGGCGGATAGCGCGCTGCGGCTTCTGCCCTGGGAACGAAGCGCGGCACGCGCCAGGACAACAACAGAGGCGGCGGCGGCGATCACGACGATTGCTGCGATCGGCAGCCCCATTTCGACCGCAAGCTCGAGAATGGTCGAGTGGGCATAGTCCCAGACTCCCCAGCCGCTCGCCTCAGCACTGCGCAGCGAAGGAAAGACGTCGGCGAAGGTGCCGATTCCCGTCCCAAAAAGCGGCCGCTGACGAATGGCCTCGATGCAGGATCCGTAGACCGACCAGCGGCCATCGTCGAACAGTCCCTTGCTCCCGATCCGCCCGACCTGTGTCAGCCAGCCGCCGATCAGGATCACGGCCAGGCTGCCTGCGCCGAGCATATAGCCGAGCCGGGGTTTCAGCCTGTTGGCGACCATCAGGCCGATCGCGGCGAGCAAGCCCAGGCAGGTCGCAATCAGGCCGCCGCGCGAGCCGGTAAACAGCAGGGCAAAGAAGCAGGCAAAGCCGGCCCCCGAACGCAGCAGGATCTTGAAGGCGATGGTCTCGTTCGAGGGGATCAGCAGCAGCAGCCGGATCGAGGACAGCCGGATCGACTGCAGCGAAAGACAGGCCGAGCAGAACCAGAGAATAACGCCGGCGCCGATCAGGGTCGCTGCGGTATTATGATTGACGAAAGTCGCGGTCAGGCTGCCGCGATAGGCCAGTTTCGGGGCCCATAGGACGAGGCCCGGCGTCAGCACCAGCGCGGCCATGCCGTAGGCCGCATAGAGCAGGATGGCGTATTGCGCGGAAGTGAACAGGACGTCGCTCTGACGCCGCGACGTGCCGACGAAGAAACCGCCCGCAAAGGCAGTGACGAGAAGCAGAAAATGCCCGATCGCCTCCGGCGGAATCTCGGCGCGCGCCGAAACGCGCGGCGAAAGCTGCAGCCCGAGCAGGTCGCTCGCGCGCTGCCAGATCGGATCTGCAAACTGGCCGAGGAGTTCGGGCGTCACCTGCAAGGCCGCGACCAGGGCGTAAGCCGCGCAGACGAGGATGAAAATCCAGAGAATGCGCCCCTGTGCAGGTTCGAGCGGCCGCGCCGGACCGACCAGGGTCACGACCGAAAGCAGCACGGTCCAAATCGCAACCGACAGCTGGTCGACCGCTCCGAAGAACAGCGGCGCAAGCGTCAGTGCCGCAACCGTCAGCCACAGCTGAACAGACCTGAACGTCTCCACGGGAAACGTCGATAGGTAGCTGATCATCGCGCGTGCGACCGGGTGGTCAGGCCTTCTCTACCACTTGGTCTTGACGGCCGTGTTCACGTTCGTCACCGCGTTCGCCGTGTTGGAGACCGAGTTCGCGGTGTTGTTAACAAGCGTCAGGAACTTGTAGTAGTCCACCACCTTCGCATTGGCGACGTACATCACGTCCTTGGTCCGCATCTGGAACGAGGAGGCGAGCAGCATGCCAGCGGGGTCACGCAGGTTCAGGTGGTAGATGGTCGGGACGCTCTCGGTGACGAAGCGCGTGGTGTCGACGCCGAGTTTTTCCAGGGCGCGGCGTTCCTCGTGCCGGTAGACATAGACTTCGCTCGGATCGGACTGCACGTCGTTGAGACCGCCCGCCTTGCCCATGGCCTGCGCCAGCGTCAGCGTCTCGGTGTCGAACGCGATTTCCGAATTGAAGCCGAAGATGTTCTGGTTGAGCGCGCCGAGCGCGGTGAAGGTGGGCGATTCGCGCGTGATGAAGATGACGTCGTTCGAGCGAATGAAGATGTTCTCGCTGGGGTCGTGCACGATGCGGCTCAGCAGAACCTTGACCCGCTTGCCATCGCGCTGCAGCGTCACATAGCTCTCGATCGCCTCGAATTTCGGTCCGCCCGCGCGCGCGATCAGGTTCAGCATGCGCTCGCCGACGCTGTTGAGCGACAGCACGCCGGGGGTGTTCACGTCGCCGAGCACGCTGACGATGCTGGAATGCTGCTCGGCCAGGCGAACGACGACCTGCGGCTCGATCGCGCGGTTGCGCAAGCGGGCCACGATGGCGTCCTGAATTTCAGGAAGGGTGCGTGCCGCGGCGGGAATCTCGCCGGCGTAGGGCACGGCGATGTTGCCCTTCTGGTCGACCGCCTGCGCCGGCAGGTCGACGAAATTGCCCGGGCGGGCGCCCGCCGCCTGTGCGGGGGTGAACAAGCCTCCCGGTGCGGCCTCGAAGATCGAGATATTGAGCACGTCGCCGACGCCGACGGTCTGGACCGGCTTGGGACGCTTGTCGGAGAACGCCCCCTTGAAGGTGACGAGGTTCGGCTGCGACAGGAAGCCGATCGTATCGGCCGAGATGTCGACGAGCGCATAGGGCAGCGCTGCATCGGAGCGGATGCCGGCGGTCGCCTGGCTCTCGACCGCATCGCTCTTCGGTCCCGTTCCGGGCAGAAGCGAACAGGCGGGCAGCAGCGCAGCAGCGACCACCGCCAGAAGTGGACTTCCAAGCCGTTTCAACATGCCCAACCGTCTCGCTTTTCGTCGACTGCGGTTGACGAAATCGCGCGACCGGCCAAGCAGCGCCACGTGATCGTCCCCAAAAACCGCAAATCGCGCCCCTTAAGTGCCATTTCAGTATCGAGCCGCACCGCTAACTTGATGTTAATTAGCCGGAAAACGGCCCGCTAAAATTCACGTCACCGGAACCCTACAGGGCGATTCTCCTGCATCAAAGCGCGGAGTTCCTCGCCGCCACTGATTTGCGGAACAAGTTGCAATCAGGCCACACCGCCTTCTTCGCCCACCAGAAAAAAAACTGTTGATGGCACAAGTTCTTAACTTCGAGTCAGCGAGGTTCCCGCTGGTTTGTCGGCGTGCTGGGCCGACAGGAAATTACTTCACATAGAGGAGATCTACGCCAACCGCCTCACTATCGCCGGCATCTCCCAAAATACGGCATTCGCCGTCGCGATTTTGTCACGAACATGCCGCTTGAACCGCCGCTATCGTTCGCTACAAGGCCATGTGAATATCGTGGGCCTGTCGCTATTCTGCGGAACCAAGATTGCGGTTGTCCGCTTAAGGTTGGATGATATCGACAGAGCATAGAACCGTGCAATTTTAAGCGGTACTCGCGCCAGGATGCGCGCGAGCTTGCGCCACTGCGTAGATTGTGGCTAAATTTCGTTAAAGAACGAAACGACGGGGACACTGGAATGCTATACGCGGCCATTGCGCTCGCATTGGTGGGATTCGTGGTCGGCGTTGTGTTCCGATTCAAGGTGCTGTTGCCGATCCTCCTGTTGCTGCTTCTCGTCTCGATCATCTTTTCGGTCGGCCGCGGCTTTGGCTTTGGCGATACGGTGCTGACCGTCTTCGTTGCCCAGTCCATCGTCCAGGGCAGCTATTTTCTCGGGCTGGTGGCGCGTGCGGTGTTTTCTGCAACCGACCGCATGCGGCAGATCCTCTGACCTCTCGACATCGCAACGGGCACCTCACAGCTTCTGGCATTCCGAGTAGAACGCGCCGTTGGCTGCATCCGTCCGCTCCAGACATTGTGCGAGCTCCGTGACGTTGCCGCCGACAGTAAAATCATACCCCTGCCCCTTGAGAGCGAGGACGTAGCGGCCGGGGGCCAGGGCGAAATCCGCCTTCTCCGGTTGCACCAGCAGCATTTCCGGATTGCCGGGCACCGGCCGCACCCTGAACTCGTAGGACATGTTGCGGATGCTCCAGGTGTCGCTGACGGGCAGAAGCTGCGGCTTGCCCTTGGCATCGAAGGTCAGGGCCCGAACCACGCGGGCGACGACCCGGACCTCGATGCGCTCGGGCGCATTGCCCACGAGGTCGCGGCGATACAGGATGAACTTGGCCTTGCCGTCGGGCAGCGTCGTGAGGCTGGGCTGGTTCACCGGCGTCGACACCGCGATTCGCTTGTCCGGCACCTGCGTCGAGAGCGCGGTGAGTTCGCTGAGCGCGCCGTTGCTCAGTACGTAGACGCCGTAGTCGCTCGGCAGCGGAAAGGGCGGCTTGCTCGGCTGCGGCGCCTTCGCATCAGCGGCTGCGACCGCCGTCGCGCCGGCCTCGGATTTTGCATCGTCAGAACCGGTCAAGACAGCAATCGCGCGATCACGCCATTCGGGCAGGCTCTGCTTGTTGTAGGCGAGCGTCACCACCAGGGCGAACAGCAGCATGCCGGCCGAGAAGCGGAGCAGCATCGAGGCCAGGGCGGCCGGCCGTTGCTCCAGCACGATCCGCAGCTCCTGGTGCGACCGCTCCGGCGGCAGAATGTCCCCGTCGGCCGGGGTCACCGGATAGACGCTCGCCGTCATTGTCCCGGACTGTCCCTCGGCGGCCGGGCCGGCCAGCGCAATCTGCAGGGTCGGCGCCGGCGGCGGCGCCAGCGCCGGGCGCTCGTTATCGCCGTGCCGCACCGAAAAAGCTTCCACGCCCTTGATCGCCGTTTCCAGCGCGCCGAGCAGGCGCTTGCGTTCGCCCTCATCGGCGATCGACGAATCAACCATCAGCCTGGCGCGGGCATATTCGTAGACGGTGGCGCGCATGCGCGCCGGGTCCTCCTTCACGCCATCGATCAGGCGCGAGAGGATGAGCGCGTACTCGATCTCCTGCCCATGCGGCGAGACCGGCTCGTCCGGAGCGATGCTGGGGAGATTAGGGTTCACGGTCGCGACCGGCCTGCCGCACGATCCGCGGGCGATATCTCAACCATCTGAAGTAACGCAGCTTTTCATCAACATCAGGTCAACCGACGGCCCTTATAGGCGGGACAGCCAAAACGACCGAAGCGGTATTCTCCACGACTTGCCAGCATGCGCGCCCCTCTCCGATCGGCCATCGGTTTGAGAGCGCCTGTCCACCGCATGCGCTTGGCACGCGCTGAGGTTACAGTCTATTGTGCCGCCGACCAAGCTTCACCGTCCAACCGGGACGCATTTCGGGATCAGCACATGCCGCACGCCACCAAGATCGCCCTTGCCGCCTTCGTCGCCTTGCTGGCCGGCCTGTCGAGCCCGGCCGACGCGCGCGGACGCCACTACCCCCTGACCCGCTGCGGCCCCGATCTCGCATCGCTCTGCCCGATCCACGGCTATTTCGACGGCGCCCCCTTCCACTACCACATGGCGGTCTATCCCGGCTGCGTCCGCGTCGCGCCCGTCGAGACGCCGCACGGCGTGCGCAACCGGCCCGTGCTGGTCTGCGACGTCGTTCAGCGTCCGATGATCTGGTGGTAAGCCGCTAGAACGGCAACCTCTACATCGAGAGTATCCGTCAAGCGGTGGTGCCGGCACATCGCCGCGGTCGGCCGCCCTTGCCGGGGAGACGGCATATGGAATGGGTTCTGTTCGTTTCGCTGCAATGGATCGTCTATGGCAGCCCGACACCGCCGACGACCACGCAGATCACGTCCTTCGCGTCCGAAGAGCTCTGCAACAAGGCGGCCGAGGCGATCAGGACCGAGCTCAATGCGCCGATACCCGGCCAGCTGCGCGCGCAGACGCTGGGACGCGTGGTCTGCCTGCTGCGCAAGGACAAATGAGCCGGGCGCCAGCGCATCATCCGGAAAAGTGTGCAGCGGTTTTCCGAAAAGATCCTGCGCAATCAAGACTCCAAAGCGCGATGGCGATTTGACCTCATCCCATCGCGCTTCGGTTACGCGCTCAGCCGGTCGGACGTAACCTGCCACCATTCGCCGATCAGAGCGAGGCGCCGCTTGTAATTCGCGGAGGGATCGGCCACCGGCCTTGCCTTCGCCGGGATCGCCGCCTCGATCCGGCTGATCGCCCGTGCGGCGTCCTGCGCGTCGTCCTCGCCGCTGAAGCGATAGCTTTCAAAGCCGCGGTAGTTCGGCATCATGTGCTGAAAGCCGAGATGCGCCAGCCAGCCGAGTTGCAACAGCTCGGTCACCGAGAGGTCGAGGCGGATGCGGCCCGCAGCCGGCGCCTTGCGCCTCACGCCCTGCCCGTGCCCCCTGAGCCAGCAGGCCTCGCCGACCGCGTTGCCGAGAATCCAGAGTTGCGCATGCACCGGATCGGTCGCCTTCGCCTTCCCGGTGGTGCGGCGCCGCGCCGGCATCGCCCGAACGGCCGCCATCGCCTTCTCGACATCGGGCGGCAGCGCGCCGCCCTCGAGCTGGCAATGAGAACTCACGCCGCGCGCCATCTCGCGCATCGCCTCTTCGATGCCCTGGCGCCGCCCGGACTCGAAATAGGAGCGCGCGCTCGACCACGCAGCCGCCATCAGGGCGACGATGAGGCCGCCCAACATTACGAGAATATCCACTGCCCAACCCCCAACTCGGGCTCACCCGATTCGAGGCTAGATGAATTTGGTTAACGCCGTCGTAGCGAAGCTCAGGGAGCGCGGTTTCGGCCGGAAAAAGTTCCGCGATTACTTGGTTTCGAGTCCCGATCGACTTGAGAGCGTCACCTCGATCAGAAGTAGAGTGGGACGGGAATACTGTCTGGCTGCAGAGCCGCTCAATGAGCTCGTCGTTTCGGATCGGCATACGCGCGCCGACGCGCGGCCAGCCTGTACCGAAAGACGGCGGAGATCTGTTCTTGGATTCAGATGTCAAACAGCCACTCATCTGCCATCGCCCGGCCTTGCCGCCTTCGCCAAAGCTCCGGCGCGCCCTTCAACCTCGCGGCCCCGCCGGAGCCTTGGCGTAGGCGGGACCGGGCGATCCGGTAACCCGCGGCGCAGCAGCTAAAGCACTGCGGTCTCTGGAATACTGTATTGCGCGCGCGCCCCGCTTTCGCTGAGCATGACAACGGAGAGACGTGGATCAGCATTCTCGCGGCAGGACATGCCCGAGTAATGCATCAAGCGTGTCCCTCTGAAATCCCGAGGGCGCAGGGAATGCCGGGTGCTGGCCGCAACCCATGGCCCCCGTGCATAAAAAAGCACGGGGAAGGAACCACAGGTTCAGCCGAATCATCCGGCATTCCCTGCGCGACGGTTTTAACGCTTATGTCGTGCTCTCCCTGGGAACCGGGCTTTCTTGCTCCCATCGTCAGGCGGCTCGTCACCGCGCAACTTGACCTCAGCGTCGGGAGGCCAGGACCACACGCCTTCACGTCCGCTTCAGCGCCGTTCGTCCGCACGAACAAAGTCGCGCGCGTCGCCAAAGCGTCCATCGCATCCCGCGCTCAACGTTCGTGACGATCGCGAAGCGCCCCTCTGGATCGAGCACGGGACGCGCGGAGTATGCTTCTGATTTTTGGAAGGGTCAAGCAAATTTCCGAAAATCGAAACAATTCGACTGCGACAGATTGGCACGACGGGCAGTTTGCGCATGGCGCTCATGCGGGAATTGCCCATTAGGCACGATCGGCGGACGAGCGTCTCCTTTTGCAAACACCGGCGAGGTCCGACTGACCCACAGCGCACTCGGATGCGCCGATCTTGTTGAGCGTTGCGCCGACGTTGGAAGCCACCATTGAGAACGCGACGGTCACTCACCTGTGGCCGCGCGGCTTGTTCGGTAGCATTGGCTTGATGGCAGTTCACTCATCGTCAGTGACTTCGTTGCGCATGATTCGCCTCCTCAATCGGGAGATTGAATCACAGCTCGGCAGTCAGACCCGACCAGACCTGCCGAGGAGAGGCTCGATCGCTATCCAACCGAAAACAGACCTATCATGCTCAATTCGAGTCTTGTCGTTCATGCCTAGCCGACCTCGCATCACCTCCGACATCTAAGAGGGACCGCTCAATCGGTGCTATGCGCCGTCGCGCCTCATTGCTTGAAATTTGATCTCCTCCACCTTCGAGAGAAGAAATTTCAGCAACGAAGACGTGTTAGCCTCATTGTAGCCGATCATCAAATCGACCATCGGAGGCGCCCCCTGGAGAGGACGCGTGACGATGGTGTTTGGCAGCAGGTTCTGGGCATAGAGCGGGAGGAGGCTGATTCCACCCGTCGACGCGATTAGCGAAATCGCCATCGATACATTCTCCGCTTGATGCGCGGCCTTCATCGTCAACCCGTTGCGTTTGAAAAAATCCTCGATCGCCGCACGCAGGGTGGGCGCCCGCGAGGGCGAAACGCCGATATAGATCTGTCCCTCGAGATCACGGAGGCGGACCGCGCGGCGCGCTGCGAGAGGATGATCGCGTGGCATCAGGACCACGATCGGATCGTGGCGGAGCAACTTGAACTGCAGGCCAGGTGCGTTCTTGTCGGGTCGCATGAAGGCAACATCGACTTTCCCGCGCATGAGGGCGGCAGCAAGATCCGGAGAGTCCTCGCTGCGGATCGTGATTTCCGTGCTCGGCAGCTTGCCGCGCAGGACGCCCATCACGGCCGGAAGCCAGTCCATCTCGTAGCCGGTGTGAAATCCTATCGAAAACGCCGATTTTTCCGGCTGGGCAGCGCGGCGCGCGGCTTCGGCTGCGGCCTCGACCTGCAGCAGGGCCACTCGCGCATGGTCGAGGAATACGCGCCCCGACGGCGTCAATTCGATGCCGCGCGGTCTGCGCACAAACAACTGCACGCCGAGTTCCATCTCGAGATCGTGGATCTGGCGGCTCAGCGACGGCTGCGCGGTATGCAGTCGCTTCTGCGCTGCAACCGAGAGGCTGCCTTCCTCGGCCACGGCGACGAAATAACGGAGGTGTCGGAGCTCCATGGCTATTCCTCAAAAGTATACCTCAAACCTTACGAAGTCTTTCTCAAAGGTGCCAGTCCCGCCTAGATCTCCAGTCGGTGAAGCCTAGCCCTCGCAGCACTCCTTGAAGAGCCGCCGCAGCCAAGGCTGGCAAGCCAGGCCGATCGAGCATATCGGCCGCATCCGCTGGAGAACAAGATGACCAATAATATCGTTCTGATCACAGGTGCCCTCACCGGTATCGGCCGCGCCGCGGCACTCGCCTTTGCCCGGGAAGGAGCGAGCCTCGTCGTTTCAGGCCGCCACGATGATGCCGGTCGTGCGCTGGCGGACGAACTCCGGTCGCTCGGCACAGAGGCTGAATTCGTCCGCGCCGACGTCCGGCACGAAAGCGACGTTTCGGCACTGGTCGAGCGGACGGTCAAGCGGTTCGGCCGCCTCGACGTCGCCGTCAACAACGCCGGCACGGAAGGCGTGCCCGGCCCGGTGATCGAGCAGACCGCGGAGAGCTACGCCGCGTCGTTCGACACGAATGTCCTCGGCGTCCTCCTGTCGATGAAGCACGAGCTTCGGGTCATGCAGCCCCAAGGGTCCGGCAGCATCGTCAACATCTCGTCGACCATGGGCAGCCGCGGAGCGCCGAACGCCTCGCTCTACGTCGCCAGCAAACACGCCGTCGAAGGCCTGACCAAGTCCGCCGCTCTGGAGGCGGCCGCCTTCGGTGTTCGCGTCAATGCGATCGCGCCGGGCCCGGTAGAGACCGCGATGCTCGACAGGTTCACGGGCTCGGCCGATCCCAAGGCCGGAATGGTCGCGGGAATTCCGCTCAAGCGCGCCGGACGTCCGGAGGAACTCGCAGACGCCATCCTGTTCGCGGCTTCGGACAGGGCGTCGTTCATCACCGGCCAGATCATCAGCGTCAACGGCGGCAAGACCGCTGCGTGAAGACATCGCGCCAACCATTCAATCAGGAGAACGACCATGACCGACCTCATCAGCAGAACCGCCCTCGTCACCGGTGCCTCGCGCGGCATCGGCCGCGCCACCGCCCGCGCGCTCGCTCGCGCTGGCGCCCGCGTCTTCGTCCACTACGGGAATTCCGCCAGGGAAGCGGACTCGCTGGTTGCCGAGATCCGCGAAGCCGGCGGCCGCGCCGACGCCGCCGGCGCCGACCTGTCAGCGCCCGACGGCCCGCACAAGCTCGCTGCGGAAATCGGCAAGCTTATCGTGGGACCGCTCGACATTCTTGTGGCGAATGCCGGAATTGCAGTTCCGGCCACCATCGAAGTGCAGACTGTCGAGGATTTCGACCGGATGTTTGCGGTCAACGTTCGCGCACCTTTTTTCCTTGTGCAGCAATTGCTGCCACTGATGAAGGATGGCTCAAGCATTGTGATGACATCGTCCCTGGCGGCACGTGCTTCCGTCGGCCAGTTGGCGGCCTATGCCGCCACCAAGGGCGCGATCGACACGCTGGTGAAGCACTTCGCCTCGCTGCTCGGTCCGCGTGGCATCCGCGTCAACGCTGTGGCGCCGGGCATCATCGACACCGACATGTCGGAATTCGCCAAGACGGACGAGGGTCGCGAATACGCCCTCAAGATACAGGCTTTGCAGCGGATCGGTCATGCTGACGACGTCGGCGACGTCGTGACGTTTCTGGCGTCGGATTCCGCCCGCTGGGTCACAGGCGACACCGTCCAGGTTGGCGGCGGCTCGAAACTTTGAAGTCGGGAGATCACCATGAAGCTCTATCAGTCGAACGGATCGCCCAATTCGCGCCGCGTTAGGATCTACCTCGCCGAGAAGGGCATATCGATGCCCTTCGTGCCGGTCGATCTCGGCGCGCGGGAACAGTTTTCGGATGCCTATGCGGCGATCAATCCACGGCGCGTCGTGCCCGCCCTCGTTCTCGACGACGGAACGACGATCGCTGAAGTACCGGCGATCATCCGCTATCTTGAAGAGACGCATCCGGATACGGCCTTGCTCGGGAGATCTCCCAAGCAGAAGGCGCTGGTCGCAATGTGGGAGCGCCGGATGGAGCTGGAAGGCTTCGCTTCTGTCATGGAAACCGTGCGCAACGGGGCTGCTGGCCTCAAGGGGCGCGCAATCGCTGGCCCACACGGTTACGACCAGATCCCGACACTGGTCGATCGGGGTCGGCGTAGGATCGCTGACTTCTACAGCGATCTCGAGGCACGCCTGTCTGAGACGCCGTTTGTTGCGGGCGAGGAGTTCAGCATGGCCGACATTACGGCGATTGTCGCGATTGACTTCGCGACCAACGCCCTCGGTTTGTCCCCGCCCAAGGAGCACGAGATGTCGTTTCGATGGTACGGTTCGACGACTTCGCGTCCAAGCATGACTGCTTAGTCTCTAATTACGCCGACTTTGGCACGACGGGCAGTTTGCGCGTGGCGCACGTGCGGGAATTGCCTCGTCAGGCCGGCGCCGGCGGCGCGACGCTTACCCGACCTTCGCGCCCAGCAATAGGGGAACGGTGTCCCGCAGTTTGAGGGACTTCACCATGCCCTGCGTGGTTGCCTTGTATTTCTTGAAATGAGCCGTCTCGAGGTGAGCCTTGTAAGCGCCGACGTCGGCATAGATCTCGAACACGAAGACGTGCAGCGGGTTCTCCCTGTCGGCGACCGCGTACAGCGCCAGCACTCCCGGTTCGAGCCGAACGGCAGCCTCGATCTGCTCTTTCACCGCCGCTCCGTAGGGTTCGATCTGTGATGGATCGATCTCGATCTCCGCCAACCGCACGCAGGGTTGATGCGCTTCCTGAGCGCCGGCGGGAGCGGCCAGCGTCGCCGCCTGCATCGACGCGCCGAGAACGAGCAATTGCTTGGCATCCATTTCATTCTCCTGCCGACATTGTTCCGTGCTCCGGCCAGATTCTACCCTGACCGTCGGCGTACGCGCCGGTGCGCCAACATTGGTCGACGGCTCTCTCGCTCACTTCCGATACTGCTCGTCGCTTACCTTCTCCAGCCAGTCGACGTTCTTGCCGCCGAGCGACTCCTGAACGGCGATATGCGTCATCGCCGTCGTGGGCGACGCGCCGTGCCAATGCTTCAATCCCGGTGGAAACCACACGACGTCACCCGGCCGGATCTCCTCGACCGGGCCGCCCTCGCGCTGCACCCAGCCAAGCCCGGCGGTGACGATCAGCGTCTGCCCGAGCGGATGCGTGTGCCATGCCGTGCGGGCGCCGGGCTCGAAGGTGACCTGGCCGGCTCCGACGCGGGCCGGATCCGGCGCCTGGAACAGCGGGTCCACGCGTACCGCACCGGTGAACCAGTCCTGAGATCCCTTCTGGGAGGGCCGCGACCCGTTTCTCTTGATGTCGATATCCATGGGAAATTCCTTCTGTTCTTCAGACGTGAGCGCCCGCGTCCGTCCAATCCAAGCGTAGCGGCGGCGCCGCCGCAGATGAGCACGCTTCTCCGTGTGATCATCGCACCGCTCATCGCGGGTCGTATCCAGGCTTCTTGTAGATGGTGCCCGGCTTGCCGATGATGTCCGGCTTGTAGACCTGCTCAGTCCAGTCCCTCGGCTCGACATCTTCGATGCCCACGGAAACCGATTCTTCCCCGTAGTTGAGCGCGCTGGTCACCGCCTCGGTGACCGCTTGCGCGAGCGCCTGCTTCTGTCGCTCGGATTTGCCAGAGTAGAGCTTGACGATGACGTGAGGCATGGCATCTCCCCTTCAATGCGGGCGCTTCTCGATCACGTCCTTGACGACCGGCGCCGCCGAGAACGCGTTCGGCCAACCGGCGTAGAACGCCAGATGACCGAGCACCTCGCCGGCCTCCTTTCGGGTCAACCCGTTATCCATCGCCCGGTTCAGATGGTAGGTGATCTGGGCGACCTGTCCGGTGGCGATGAGAGCGCTGACGGTGACCAGGCTGCGGTCCCGGGGCGCCAGACCCGGCCTCAGCCAGAGGTCCCGGAAAAGCGCGTCGGTCGTGTACTGAACGAGGCTCGGCGTGATCTCGCCGAATTGCTCGCCGACCCGCGTCGCCCGCTGCTTCTCCGCCGCTTCGTCAAGAGGCAGCTGCGGCCCTGATGCCGGCGGAAGCTGATCGGCTCCGATGTTGCGGCTCTTGAAGACGTCCCTCGCTGCCGGGATTGCATCCATCGCGTTCGCCCAGCCGGTATAGAACGCCAGGTGCGTGATGATCTCGGAGATCTCGGCCGGCTTCACGCCGTTGTCGAGCGCGAGAGCGAGATAGTACGGCAGTTCGACGGTCTGGTCGCGCGCGATCAGAGCTGCGACCGTGACGACGCTGCGGTCGCGGGGAGAGAGGCCGGCGCGGTTCCACAGATCGCCCAGCAGAAACTTCCGTTCGTACATCTCCAGCGCGGGTGCGACGGCGCGGACGTCTTCCGATTTCCACATGGGACTTGCTCCTTTGACGGCTGCCTGTTCCCCCGCGGCCGCGCCGGCGACGAGCAGACCGAACAAAAACAAGGTCGCTGCGAGCGCCTTCATTGCCGGCTTCCTTGCACTGTGAGCGGGTGCGCCATCAGCCACCAGGCAACCAGCGCGGCGCCCAGCACTGTGATGGCGCTGGCAAGAAACAGGGCGTTCAGCCTCGCGCCTGTCGCGATCAAGCCGAGCGCAGGGCTGGCGACCCCCTGGGCCAGGTCGAGAAAGGCGGTGTACGCTCCCATGGCCAGGCCGCGGCTCCGCGCCGGCACGCGGCGAACCGCTTCGACGCCAAAACCCGGGTAGACCAGCGAGAAGCCAAAGCCGGTGAGCGCGGCTCCCGCCAAGGCCATCTCGGGCCGGACGGCAAGCCAGATCAACGCCTGACCGATCGCTTCGATCAACGCGCAGACCAGCGCGACCTTTGCGGCCCCGATCCTGTCAGGCACATGGCTGAAGAACACCCGCGCCAGGATGAAGGCGACGGCGTATGCCGTATAGGCGAGCCATCCGTTGGCCCAGCCCCGGTTCGCGAACAGCAAAGCGACGAATGTGGTCACCGCACCAAAACCTACGCTGCCGAGCGCCGCGGCGAAACCCGGCACCCAAACGGCGCCGACGACCTCGACGAACGAGGAACGCGCGTGCTGCACGGGAGCGACCGCAGGAAGCGGTGCAACGAGCAGCAGGGCGACAAGCGGCGCCGCCGCCGTGGCGAGCGCGACCGCCGCAAAGCCGTAAGCGGCATAGAGCGCGGAACCAGCCGGCGCGCCGATCGCGAAGGCGGCGAACATCGCCGAACCGACCCAGGCGATGACCTTGCCTGTGCTCCGTGAATCGACGAGCGCGAGACCCCAGCTCACGGCAGCCGTGATGATGAAACTCTCCGCCGCGCCGAGCAATCCGCGTCCCAGCAGGAGAATTGCGAGCGAGGCCAGCGGCGCGCCGCTGAAGCCGAGCGACAACAGATAGAGCAGCCCGGAGGCTGCGGCCGCGACAAGACCGACGACCACGCCGCGCTTCGCTCCACGTCTGTCCGAGAAGTGACCGGCCCAGGGCCGCGAGACCAGCGAGGCTGCGAACTGACTGCCGGCGACCAGGCCGACCATGAACGTGCCCAGCCCCAAACCATCTTGCACGTGGAGCGGAAGGACGGGCATCGCGACGCCGATGACGAGAAAGGCGGCGAAGACCACCCCCATGATCGGCAGCAAGCTCGCCGCGATGCGGGGGGACGCAGTGGGCTCCTGCAAAGCTGTGACCGACATGCCGGGATCAGAGCTCCCGCCGCGTCGGCCGGAAAAGGATCTCGGTGGTGTCCGCGTCCTCCGGCTGGCTCATCGCGAACGCGCCGAGCCGGCTGCTGGCTCCCGAGACGACGACGAGCTTGTCCGTAATTGTTTCGGTCATCGGTCCTTGCCTCCCTGAAGATGGCGCTACCGCCTGATGGCTGATCCGAACCTAAGCCTTCCGTCGCCACCCGATTAGGTGATAGATTTCGAATGCAGTCATTAGGATGGCTTATCAATGCAGCGGGAAGACGCGAGCGACCTCCTCGCCTTCCTCGCGGTGGCGAGGGAACGCAATTTCACGCGCGCCGCGGCGAAGCTCGGCATGACGCAGTCCGCGCTCAGCCAGATCATCCGGAACCTGGAGGAGCGGCTCGGTGTCCGGCTGTTGAACCGGACGACGCGGAGCGTCACGCCAACTCAGGCCGGAGAACGGCTGTTCCTCAGCGTCGGCCCCAAGTTCAACGAGATGGACGCCGATCTCGCCGCGCTCAGTGAACTTCGCGAAAGGCCCGCCGGAACCGTGCGGCTGACGGCGACGGAGTACGCCGCCACCGAGATCCTGTTGCCCGCGTTGGGAAAGGTCTTGCCGAATTACCCCGACATCCACGTCGAGGTCATCATCGACTACGGCCTCACCAACATCGTGGCGCAGCAGGTGGACGCGGGAATCCGTCCCGGTGAGCTGGTTGCCAAGGACATGATCGCCGTTCGCGTCAGCCCGGACCTGCGGATGGCCGTGGTCGGCTCGCCGTCCTATTTCGCCGAACGCAAGCGACCCAAGCTTCCCCAGGATCTGACGCACCACAACTGTCTCAACCTTCGCTTGCCGACCCACGGCGGCAGCCTCTATGCGTGGGAGTTCGAAAAGAATGGCCGGGAGCTCAACGTGCGCGTCGAGGGACAGCTGGTGTTCAACAGCGCGGGCCTTCTCCTGGATGGAGCGCTCAAGGGCCTGGGGCTCGCTTACCTCACTGATGGACACGTGCAGCCGCATGTTGCGCAAGGCCGGCTCGTTCGGGTGCTATCGGATTGGTGTCCCCCCTTCTCAGGCTATCACCTCTATTATCCGAGCCGTCGCCAACCTTCGCCGGCGTTCTCTTTATTGGTCGAGGCGCTTCGATTTCGCGGGAAATAGCAGATCGTGGACGCAAGGCGCCCCAAGGTGCCCAGGTTCAGACCGGCTTTCCGAGGTTCGCAAACGAGTTCGCCGCGAGGAAAAGCCAACGTCAGGACCGGGACACTAGCGCGACAGCGTCCTCTCGAGCTTGAACAGCGGCGCATGGTCTGGCTGGATGGTCAGCCGACCGACCGGCATGACGGGACGTCGATCCTCGATCGCCAGGGTGAAACGCTGCAGCAGGCTCGCCAGCATGATCTGAGCCTCGGCAAGCGCGAACACCGCGCCGATGCAGATCCGGGGACCGGCGCCGAACGGCAGATAAGCACCGCCCGATGTCCAGGGCGATGACTGGCCGGCAAATCTGTCCGGCATGAAAGCCGTCGGATGCTGCCAGTGTTTTCGATGGCGATGCAGGACCCAAGGCGCCACATAGACCTGAATGCCGCGCCGGACCGGCTCTCCCATGATCACATCATCGTCGACCGGCTCGCGCACCAGGACGGGGACCGCAGGATAGAGCCGCAGAGCCTCCAGCAGCACGAGGCGCAACCGCGGCCAGTGGCCGAGATCGTCGAGGGTTTTGACGCGCTCGGGCGGGAAGGCCGCCACCTCGGCGCGCAGCCGCGCCTGCTCGCGGTGATCGAGCGTCAGCAGATAGGAGGCCCAGAACAGCAGGCGTGCCGTGGTCTCATAGCCGGCAAAGATCATCGTCGCGCATTGATCGCGCACCTCGTCGGCCGCGATCGGCTGGCCGGTTTCGGGATCGCGCACCGCGATCAGGAGGTCGAGCAGGTCCCGATGGCCCGCATCGCGCGGTGCGCTTCGGCGGGCGGTGACGATCGCATCGACGGCGGCGAACCAGCGCTTCTGGAAGGCGCGGCGCCTTCGCAAGGCAAAAGCAAAGGACGTCTCGGATCTGGCAAACGCGTCGAACAGCTGCGGGCGCCCCGGCCCCGTGACATATCGGCGGACCAGGACGCCGATCCGATCACGCTCTCTTTGATCGGGCAGCGAGAACAGCGCGCGAAGCACGGCGTTGAGCGCCGCAATCTGGAATGCAGCGGAGAGATCGGCGCGCGGCTGGCCCTCGAGTTCGCGCACCAGGTCGCTCGCGGCCGCAATGAAATGCGGAAGCAGGATGTCGACATGGTGCGGCGTGAACGAAGGCGACAGCAGGCGGCGTTGCCGGCGCCACTCGCCGCCCTCGGCAAGGAACAGGCCGCGGCCGATCAACGGGCGCGAGATGCGGGGAGTCATCGCCGGGCGGACATAGTTCACAGCGTTCGTCGACATGATGTGCCGAACGCCGGCGGGGTCATTGACGAAGGCGCTCTCGATGCCGAACAGCGTATTACGGTTGAACGGGACATCGAACGCATAGTCGGGCCAGATCGCGAGGCTGTTGCGGAGACTGCCGAGGAGCAGTCTGATCGGAGGCAGGTCCCTCGGAAGGATGGGTGGGGCCGGCGGCACGATGGACGGACTTGTGTCAAGCATGGGATCTGGCGCGTTTTCGAATGGGCAATTCGCGGTCGACGACCGCAACGTCAGGAGGCTCAGCTTCGCGACTATAGCAGAAGACGCCAAACAGCTCACGCCGGCACTAACGGCGCAATGCGGCTAGCGATAAAGATCCTGCCCCACCCCGAGGTTTACAGAGACGCCGCACGTCACTACGGTGACGAGTGAAATGTCTGACGCGGTCAGCCGCTGAAATTCCGGGTCGAACACGATGTCGATGGAAACGCCAAACCAAACGCTTGAACCGGTGCGCTGGGGCGTTCTCGGGGCTGGCAATTTTGCCCAAAAGGTCAGCCTGCCCGGCATGAAGCGCGGCCCGCTGACAGAGATCGTTGCACTCGCTTCGCGCGACATCGCAAAAGCGCAGGCCGCGGCAGAGGCGCTCGGGATTCCCCGGGCCTATGGCAGCTATGAGGAGCTGCTGGCCGATCCCGAGATCGAGGTCGTCTACAACCCGCTGCCCAATCACATGCATGTGGACTGGAGCGCGCGCGCCGCGCGTGCCGGCAAGCATGTGCTGTGCGAAAAGCCGGTCGCGCTCGATGCCGCCGATGCCGAGACGTTGATCGCGGTGCAGCGCGAGACGGGAAAACTGATCTGCGAAGCCTTCATGATCCGCTATCACCCGCAATGGCGCCAGGCGAGGGACTGGGTGCAGAGCGGGCGCATCGGCGAACTCCTGAGCGTGCAGACGGCGTTTTGCTATTTCAACCGCGACGCGACCAACATCCGCAACCGCAAGGATGTCGGCGGCGGCGCGCTCTACGACATCGGCTGCTACGCCGTGAACACCTCGCGCTATCTGTTCGGCCGCGAGCCGCTGCGCGCGGTGGCGCTGATCGAGCGCGATCCCGATTTCGGCACCGATCGCCTGACCTCGGGCCTGCTCGATTTTGGCGGCGCGCATTTGACCTTCACCTGCTCGACCCAGGCGGTGCCGTTTCAGCGCGTCAACGCGCTCGGCACCAAAGGACGCATCGAGATCGAAATCCCGTTCAACGCGCCCGCCGACCGGCCCTGCCGCATCTTCCTCGACGACGGCGCGGTGCTGGGCGGCGGCTCGGCCGAAGCGACCACGCTTTCGATCGTCGATCAGTACAATCTGCAGAGCGAGGCGTTTTCGAGGGCGGTGCGCACCGGCTCGGAGGTCGACAACGGACCTGAGGTCGCGGCCGGCAACATGCGCGTCATCGACGCGCTGTTCCGTTCGGCGGCGAGCGGCAGCTGGGAGAGGATCGAGAGCTAGCGTGGTGATGACGGCGCCCGATCGGACGTGTGCGCATGCTCGCTGACAATTTGCAGTTGGATCCATGGAATTTTCGGATAGGGCCGTGTCTGAACTCATTGTCATGATATCCGGAGGCTTCGCTCTGGCCTATCAGGAGGTCGTGCCGGAATTCGAACGCAGTGCAGGCGTTGCGTTGAAAACACTGTCTGGAGCCTCGCAGGGGACCGGTCCGACCACGATCAAGAGCCAGCTGGAGCGTGGGATTCGGGTCGATGTGGTGATCCTCTCCAACGAAGGGCTGCATGAACTGACCGAAGCCGGCTGGATCCTCCAGGGTTCGGCGACCGAGTTGGCCAGCGCGCCTCTGGCAGCCGCCGTGCGCGCAGGAACGCTCAAGCCGGACATCAGCACTGTCGCAGCGTTCAAGCGCAGTCTGTTGAAGGCTCGCCTCGTCGTGATGCCCGGCAGCACGAGCGGCCTTTTCATCAAGAATCAGGTCCTCCCGAAACTCGGCATCGCCGGGGAGGTGCGTTCAAAGCTTGTCCCCAGAGGCACCGACTCCGCAGCCGCCTTGGCGGCAGGAGAGGCCGACATTGCTCTTGGTCCCGTCAGCGAGCTTGTCAACGTCGACGGGATCGAACTCGTCGGACCGCTACCCGAGGAGGTCCAGTTGGTCCAGACGTTCACCGCCGCCATCGTCAAGGCTTGTCGCAAGGTTGACGATGCAGAACGGCTGACCGCTTTCCTCGCCTCGGACCGCACCACGGCCGCGATCAGGAAGACCGGAATGGAGCCGGCCGGCGATCATCGAGCGAGATAAGAGATCTCGCATTCGCAGGAAATGAAAATGACGCGATGGGCCAGAAGCGGCCCTTCGCCTCCTGCCATGGCCAGGAGGAAAGCTCAGTCTACGATACGCTGTCCTCGGGGACGTTTGGGGCACGATGCGCCGGCAAGACAGCGAGCCCATGCAACCGAAGACGGTCGTGCAGCATCTCGCTTTTGAGCCAACAGCGGGCAGCAGGCCGTGCCTCGTCGACATGGCGCATGACGGCGTTCGTCTCGTATACTCTATTTCAGCCGATAACCGGCGTGGCAGCCGACACAGGCCGCCATCACCTCGCCGAGTGCCCGGAGCGCCGGCTTCAACTCCCCGGTGACGCTTGCATTCTGCGCCTCGATGGCGAAGCGACTCGCGGCGGTGTGCATCGCCGTGCCGGCGTCCTGCATACCCTGCGGCATATACCTGGCAACCTCCGCCGCGCCGTGCAGCCGCAGCGAACTCATGCCCAGTCGTTCCTCCGCGATCATTCCGGCCTTCTCCGGCTCGCCGCGCGCCAACGCCTCGTTGATCTGCTGAAGCGCGAGGAGGTGATCGCGCATGTTGGCGATGGTGTGTTCGACGAGCTCCGGCGGAAACTTGACGAATTCGCGCCTATCGACGACGGACGCACCGAGATCCATTTCGCCATGATGCATCTGATGCTGGGCGGCGGCATATCCGGTCGAAAGAACAGCCCCCGAAACGAGGGCGGCGAGAAGGACGCGCATGATCAGCTTTCCCGAGGAGGAGGGAAAAGCATAGACGTGTCGAGGCCCGTCGGCATATGATCGAAATCATATGGCACCGACCGAGAAAAGCGCGAGGAGCGGCAAGGCGCCTCCGGCCCTGGATTGGAAATCCCTGTCGCTCGAATCTCCGCTCCTGGCCGGCTTGCCGGCGCAGGCCCGGCGGCTCACGCGATTGTTGGAAATGCCGCGCCAGGCCGCCGTCTTCGCCCGCGGCGACCGGCCCCAAGCCATGTACGTCGTGCTCTCGGGAGAGGTTCGGCTGGTCCGACGGTCGAGTTCCGGCGGTGAGATCGTTCTGCAGCGGACGCGGCGGGGGTTTCTGGCCGAAGCCAGCCTCGATCAACCCGTCTACCACTGCGACGCGGTTGCCGGCACGGCGTCGTTGATTCTGGCAATCCCGCGCAAGGCTTTTCGCGATGCCCTGCTGGCCAGCGACTTCCGGGACAGATGGATCGCTCACCTCGCCCGGGAGCTCCGCAAGGTGCGTGCGCAAGCAGAAAGACTGAGCCTCAAAACCGCGCGAGAGCGGATCGTCCATTTCATCGAGACCGAGGGCGAAGCCGGTACGATCGATCTGAAGCAATCCAAGAAGGGTTGGGCGGCCGAACTCGGACTAAGCCACGAGGCGCTCTACCGCGCGCTGAGCCAAATGGCGAAGTGCGGGGAGCTGACGGTGGATCATTCCCGATTGACAATGCGGTAAGCGGTTGTCGTCGCGTCAGACCGGCAGTGTGCTAGACGACCTCATGGCTGTGCGGCCGCAGCGAGCTGGCAAGCACGCCAAATCTGGACCGCGCCATCTGCAGCATCGCATCGTGCCGCCACAGAAAACCGGGAACGATCGCGCACAGTGTCGTCCTGATCTGTTCTTCATCCGAATCCCCCGCGAACCAGTCCATCTCCTCTTCCGACCAGATCCGCGACTGCTGCGCGACCGCGGCGATCCGGCCGGCGCTTGCAACATATTCGCCCCAGACATGCGCCACGAGCCCCAGCGCCGCCCCTTCCTGGTGCGCTCTTTCGGAGATGGCGCCGAGCACGCAGGCCCGGAAAAAGTGATGGAGCCGCCTGAAATGGATGTCATTGGCGCTTTGCGCTTCCGGCCTGCTCGCTGGAAAGTCGTCGAACTGCAACGCCAGCATGCGCCCCTGCGCCGCATAGGTTTTCGGCAAGCCGGTTGCGTAGGACTTCTCGACCGACCTGTTGATCTTGAGCTCGGCGCGCGTGTTGGCGAAGGCCACCAGAAGCATGGCACGCTCGACGGCCGCCTCGTTCTTCAGCCTGGCGAGCAGCATGCCCGCGAGCTCCGGCAAAGTCATATCGAACGCCCGCGCGAAGCGCTCGCCTCGGGTCGGCTCCCTGCTCTTTCCCGCAAGCCACCGAAACATCACGGCGGTCCTCAAAGCAGTTGTCGCTGCTGGCACCGCAGATTCCGACGTCCGTGCGAGCTGCCCGTGTTCCCGGCTCTGACGTTCGTATCGCCTTGCGGCGAACCTGCTCACGAACGTCAAAACCCCGAGAGCACGCGCAAATTCAAGTTCCGGTGTGATTTCTGTCCGACATTCGCCGACCGGACTCTTGGCTCATATGCAGAAGCGAATGTCGGGCACGCCACACCGGCAGCGTCCAGGCAACGGACTTCGACTAAAAAAAGCGGCACCACAAACATCGGCCGTTTCGAGCTGCCCCGGAAAATCCGAAATCGGGCTCTCGTTCGGGCCAACCCCATGCTCCCACGACCTGCGGTCGCTTTGCAAGCCCCCGAGGACCGGCGCAGCGCGTCGAACCGCCACAATCCGGCCGCAGCGCCAGACCCGCGATATGCAATATGCAACATACGATGAGCGGCGCCAGACCGGCGGCTACAGGCCCGGTCGCGATCGATACCTGCCTCCCGGGTCAGCCCAGAAGCAGGTCCGCGAACGGATCCTGATGGGCCGGCGTTTGCGGCGCAGCCGTCCTTCGCCCGGGGATGCTATCGGCGCGATGGGTCTCGCCGCCAGGCCGGACCAGCTGCTGCGTGCTCGTAAGATGCGCGGGGCCGGCTGCGAACGAAGCCGTGCATGCGGCCATGACGGCCAAGAGCATCGCGCGTCTTGATATGATGTTGGTCACTGCAGTCTCCTCGATCGCAACCGCGATGCTGCGACAGGAGCGTCGACGAGTCGGCGGTTGCACATCGCAAGGGAGGGCTCCGCACGCGAAAATATTTCACACGCACGCCACACGATTTCGTGCACCCGGCACGAGCCGATCGATCGCGATTTTCCGATTCACGCGCGGTTGAACGCGCGTGAGCGAATAGTGGGTTTGTTCGGCCAGTCGATACGAATATCTGGCTGCGACAGCCAGACTGATTTGGCCTGTGTTGCAAATGGAGAAATTCGATGACCGGTCTCAAACTGATGTCGACTGGATTGATCGCGGTGGCGATGCTCGCGACCCCTGCGATGGCGCGTGTCCACCATCACGGGCATCATGGCCGCCTGTATGTCAGCGCATCCGCAGCGCCCGTCGATCTCGGCGGCCGGCTGTGCCATCCGGCCCCGCGGATCGGCGCGTTTGCCACCGCACCGTGGACCGGCGACAACATTCCCTGCGAGCCGGGTTCTGGCATGTAGCCGAACCTTGCGATCGCGCTTTCCATAAACGTCATGGCCGGGCAACACGCCCGGCCATTGCGCAGATGCTGCCGACGCCGAATGTGTCGGCCGTCACACAAGCATCCGTCAAAGCCAGCCGATACCGAACCGGTCGCCACACGCCTGCAACCAAACAACGGGGGGACGACGACATCAGTTCAAGGAGAGGCCTCATGCAGTTCCCAAAACATCTTCTGATCCTGCCGCTCGCCGCGGCCACGCTCGCCTTGGCAACGCCGGCAAGCGCCCTCAACCCGCAACCGTTGCCGCCGGGCATGCGGTTCCGTCCCCAGGCGATCCATCATGACGGCGCGGTGCAGGCGAACCGCAGTTTTTATGCCCTGAGGTGTCACGGCGTTCAGGTCGGCGACCCGCGCAAGCAGCCACCGATGCGCGTCTGTCCGTGAGTGCCCCGTGGCGGATTGTGCTTCTTGCGAATCCGTCCCTTTTCATTCCGGGAAACGCTTTGCCATGAAGACGCTCAACGGGTCCGGCACGTAGCTCCCGAACGGCGCGATCTCGACAAACCCGGCGCTCCTGTACAAGGCGATCGCCTCAGGCTGCCTCACGCCGGTCTCGAGCCTGACCACGCGTTTCTCCTCGGCTGCGATCGCCTCCAGCGCGCGCAGGATCCGGCGGCCCAGCCCGCTGCCCCGATGCGCCGCCGCGACAAACATCCGCTTCAGCTCACATTCGCCCGGCCCGGTGCGGACCAGCGCGCCACAGCCGACGGCTTCGCCCGTGCGGAGCGCGGCGAGAAAGCTGACGTCAGGCGAGGCGAGCGCCATGATATCCGTGAGATGATTGCTCTCGGCCGGGTACAATGCTGCGAGATAGCGGTCGCTCGAGGAAATCAGGCGGCGGACGTCGTCGCGGTCGGGTTCGATGATCGCGAGTACATAAGGGTCCAGCTCCGCCATCAGCTAACTCACGTCCCCAAATGGTCGCCGGCCCATATGCGCGGCACAAGATGGTTGCAAGCGACGCCAAATATCTGCTTCAGTCAAGCTCGAGCTCACAGGGATCGCGGGAGAGGCAATGGCGGAGCGGTTTTCCGGAAGTGTGTTGCGCAGCGATGCGGGCGACGACCAGCTGCTTCCAAGCCTCGGCGAGATCGGGCTCAACAATTTCGCGCCCTATCTGATGAACCGCATCATGGCGCGGTGGAACACCAACATCGCCGAGGAGCTGAAGGCGCTCGACATCACCACGGCCCAGATGCGGGCGCTCGCCGTGCTCAGCGTCTCCACCTCGGTCACGATCAATGAGCTCAGCGTGTTCGCGGTCACCGAGCAGTCGACCATGAGCCGGACGCTCGATTCGCTGGAGGAGCTCGGTTTCGTCCGCCGCCAGCCGCGGCTCGACGACATGCGGGTGCGCGAGGTCTCGATCACGGCGAAGGGCCGCACGGCGTTCGACAGGATCTGGCCGGTGCTCTATCGCGGGCTGTTGCAGATGTTCGACGGCGTCGAGGAGGACGAGTACCGGAATTTTCTCGGCACGCTGCACAAGGTCTTGCGCAACATCCGCAGGCACGACATCTGATTTTCGCTACAGCGTCGCGATCGTCTTCAGCGCCCCGTCGAGCGCCAATCCCTGCTCATCCATCAGCGCCGCCTGGCAGAGCCGCCTGAGCCAGTCCGCGCCATCCTCGCGCCCGCCGAGCAGCGGCAGCGCCGCCATGACCCGATCGAATTTCGACTGACCGCGCGCATGGGTATCGGAATAGCCCTTGACCAGCCGGCGGCATTTCAGCGCCTCGACCGCGAGATCGTAGTTCGACGACAGCAGGCCCGTGGCCGTGGCCAGCCAGGCCTCGCGATGCAGCCGCTCGCGATGATGCCGCAGCGTGCCACGGCGCGTTCCGCGGAGCGCCGAGACGAGAGAGAGGCCGACGAACCAGACCACCGTGCCGGTGCGCACGCGGCGGCCACGGTTGACCAGCCGGTCGAGCGCCGCGAACAATTTTGGCCGATTCTCGATCCACTGCCCCAGATCTTTCGGCAGCGTGCCGCAGACCTCCTCCATGCGCGGGTGCATGTATTCGGTGGTGTAGACGATCTGGTCACCCCTGGCGCCGACCTCGGCGCGCACCCGCGCAAAGCGCGCGCTGCGCACCTTCAGATCGGCGACGCGGATCACGTCGTCATAGGCCATGGCGACCGCGACATACTTTGCCGCGGCGACCGTGAAAGCAAAGCCGTGCGAGGCGCCGCCATGCTCGCGATCGCGCGCCAGCAGCGCGCCGAGCCGGTCGAGATATTCGCTCGCATAGGCGGGATCCTGAAAATCGACCAGCCGCTTCACGCCGGCGAACGACAGGCCATGCGCCGCGTCGGGAAATTCGGCGCGGATACGGCCGACCAGTCTGTCGAGCGCGGGATGGCCGGCGAAGTCCGGCAGCGGATCGAGCCGCTTGCGCGGGGCGGCGGCGACCTCGTCGCGCGGCCTTTCACGGGCATGCGCGTAGGCGGCATCAAAAGCCCTGAGGCTCGCTTCCGCGCCGCGGCCACCGGCCCTGATCGTCGCCTCGAACGCGCTTCTGTCGAACGGCAGCACTCCGGCCGCCGCCAGCGCGCCGAACAGCGCCGCCGAGATCACGCTGCCGTTCTTCAGCGCCAGCGCCTCCATGTCGAAGGCGATGGTCCGCTTCGCTGCAAAATCGGCCGCGTCGACCACGGCGAGCGGGTCGCCGATGCCGTCGCCCGGCACCTCCTTCTCGCTGACCGCGAAGGAGCGATGCGTCGACGCAATCACCACAGTCTTGTCCGGCGTGACCAGACCGCGCAGGATCGATCGGCCCGCCTCCATCATCTCGGCGGCAATGACGACGTCGACGTCGCCGGGCGTCGGCATCAGGGACAGGATCGGCACGACACCTTCGCGCGGCGGCAGCATCTCGACATAATAGATGGTCGCGCCCGTGCGCTGCGCCACGCCGGGCACCGAGGTCGACTGCGCGGCAAAACCCTGTGCCTCGGCGAGCGCGACGATCCAGTCGGTGAGCACGCCGCCGCCCTGCCCGCCCATCGCGAGAATCGCGATGCTGAGCGGTTTTGCGATCGCGAGCCTCGCTTCGCTGGTCGTCACCTGGTCGATGGTCGCCTCCTCTACTCCGCGAAGACGATCCGCCTGGCGTCGCGCCGGCGCTGCAGCCAGCCGATGATGGCGCCGCGCGTGCGATGGACAAACCGGTCCCACCAGTTCGGATTGTGAATGATGTCGGCGCGATAGAAGGACGGGCACAGCACCGCCGCCTCCGACACCTCGCCGCAATTGCCACAGCCGACGCAGTTGTTGTCGATCGCGGCGACCGGATCGTCCTTCAAGGGATCATCGGTGTGCTTGACCGACAGCGACGGGCAGCCGGACAGGCGGATGCAGGCGTGATCGCCGGTGCAGACGTCCTCGTCAACGCCAAAACGCTGCTTCACCACCCGCTCGCCGTCCTTGACCGCCTTGAGGAACTGCGGCCGCACCCGGCGCTGCTTGTTCAGCATGCATTCCGACGAGGCGACGATGACTTTTGGCCCCTTTTCCTTCGTGGTCAGCGCCTCGCGCAGGGTGTCGCGCATTTTTGTGACATCATAGGTGCGGTCGATCTGCCGCACCCATTCGACGCCGATGCCCTTGACCGCCTTCACGATCGAATTGTTGGTCTGGCGGCGCGGATTGAGGGCGCGGGACGACATGATGTCCTGGCCGCCGGTCGCGGCAGAATAGTAATTGTCGACGACGAGGATGACGCCGTCCTGCTTGTTGAACACGGCGTTGCCGACCGAGGACACCAGGCCATTGTGCCAAAAGCCGCCGTCGCCCATGACCGCGATCGCGCGCTTGCCGGCCTCGACGTTGAACGCCGACGCCGAGGCCGGGCCGAGCCCATAACCCATCGTCGTGCCGCCGATGTTGAACGGCGGCAGGATCGAGAACAAATGGCAGCCGATGTCGGCGGAGACATGGTGCGGCCCGAGCTCGTTCTCCACGAGCTTCATCGCCGCAAAGATCGGTCGCTCCGGACAACCGATGCAGAAGCCAGGCGGCCGCGGCGGCACCACTTTTGCCAGCGCCTTCACCTTGGGATCGTTCAGGACCGGCGTCGGATCCGGCACCGGCGGCTGATTGCGGAGCAGCGCGCGCGCATGCTGAGATACGAACTCCTTGAGGCCCTTGAGCATCACGGGGGCGGTGTACTCGCCGCCCATCGGCAGCACATCCTTGCCGCAGACTTTGGTCTGGATGTCGCGGCGGCGCAAAATGGCGTTGAGCGCCTGCTCGATATAGTCCGGCGCGCCCTCCTCGACCATCAGCACCGCCGCCTTGCCGGAGCAGAACGCCACGAGTTCGTCGTCGATCAAGGGATAGGCGACGTTCATGACATAGAGCGGCACGACAGAATCGCCGTAGACATCCGCAAGCCCGAGCTGCTGCAGCGCGCGCATCACCGAATTGTACATGCCGCCCAGCATCACGATGCCGATCTCGCCTGCCGCGGGCCCGAACAGCTCGTTGAGCTTGCGCTGCTTGATGAACTCGATCGCGGCCGGCCAGCGCCGCTCCAGCTTGTCCTTCTCCTGCAGATAGCTCGCCGGCGGCAGCACGATGCGATTGACGTCGCGCACCGGATTTTCCAGCGCCTCGCGCAGCGTGTGCTTTGGTTTCTGATTGTCCTTGGCAACGAACTGGCCATGCACATGGCAGGCGCGAATGCGAACCTGCAGCATGACCGGCGTCGAGGAGGCCTCCGACAGCTCAAAGCCGTCTTCGACCGCCTTGACGATCGAGGGTAGGTTCGGCCTGGGATCGAGCAGCCAGATCTGCGATTTCATCGCGAAGGCATGCGAGCGCTCCTGCATGATTGAGGAGCCTTCGCCGTAATCCTCGCCGATCACGATCAGCGCGCCGCCGGTCACCCCGCCGGACGACAGGTTCGACAGCGCGTCGGAGGCGACATTGGTGCCCGCGGTCGACTTCCATGTGACGGCGCCGCGCACCGGATACAGCACTGACGCCGACAGCGTGGCCGCGGCCGCCGCTTCCGAGGCCGAGGTCTCGAAATGGACGCCAAGCTCCTCCATCACATCCTTGGCGTCGGCCAGCACATCCATCAGATGCGAGATCGGTGCTCCCTGATAGCCGCTGACATAGGCGACGCCGGACTGCAGCAGCGCCTTGGTGATCGCCAAAATGCCTTCGCCGCGAAAGATCTCGCCGGCGCCCAGTTTCAGATCCTGAACCTCGCGTTCGAATGACCGCTCAGCCATGACATGCTCCCGCGTCGTTCATCGCGCTTCGCCTCCGCAGGCGTCGCCGGGCGTGCAAGCTTGTTGCCACTCATCGGGCGTGACCAAGCCTAGCACGTCTGCGAGACCTGCGCTTGTGCGCTTGGGGGCGGCCTGATAGCCCTGACCTGCAACCCCAAGATTTCCGAAACTATGCCCAACACATCCACCCAAATCGAGCGCCGCTTCGTGCCGACAAAGCGGGCGCGCATCCATGTCGCGATGGCAGGCCGGGGCGAGCCGCTGCTGCTCCTGCACCAGACGCCGCGCTCCTGGGATGAGTTCCGCGATGCGCTGCCGCTGCTCGGAGAACGCTATCGCGCCATCGCCATGGATACCGTCGGGTTCGGCGATTCCGACGCGCTGCCGGCCGGAGAGGACTCGATCGAGGCGTGGGCGGCCTGCGCGTTCGACCTGCTCGATGCGCTCGGCATCGACCGCATCGTCCCGGTCGGCCACCACACCGGAGCTGCGGTCGCGATCGAAATGGCGGCCGCGAGCCCGGAACGGGTGCGCGCCCTCGTTCTCTCGGCCCCGCCTTTCGTCGACGCGGCCCGCCGCGCCGCGGCGCCCGGCAAGAAGGTGATCGACGAGGTCCATGCTGACAGCGACGGGACGCATCTGCTCGCGCTCTGGCGGATGCGCCAGCCTTACTACCCCGCAGGTGACACCGAGCTCCTCGAGCGCTTCATGATCGATGCGCTGAAGGCCGGCCGCCTCGCCGCCGAGGGCCACCGGGTCGTCGGCCGCTATGTGATGGAAACGCGACTGCCGCAGGTCGCCTGTCCGACGCTGGTCATCGCGCCGACCGCCGATCCGCATGCCCATCCGGTCGCCGGCAAGGTCGCGGCGGCGATTGCCGGTGCCGAGTTGATCGAAATCCGGGGCGGCATGGTGCCGTTTCCGGACCAGATGCCAAACGTGTTCGCCGCGACCACGCTCGGATTTCTCGATCGGATCAGGAGGGCCTGAACCATCTGGCGAAGGCGCACGGTCAGTCATTCTGCCGACCCTTTGCCACGAACTGCCTGAAATCGGCGACGGCGCGCTCCGGCGCCAGCGCAAAGCTCGGGCCACGGCTCGGCTCCAGACCATCGAGGCGGTGCAGCACGACGGCCATCTCCGCGGCCTTCAGCGCCACGGATGCGCAGTTGACGACGGGCGCGTGCGCGACCTTGTAGCCGCGCTGCCGGGCCAACAGCAGTGCTGGCAAGACGCCGGCCGGAACGATCACATCGGCACCCGCCTCGACCAGCGGCTTTGCCTTCTCGTCGAAAACCGCCCGCATCCGCGCCAGCGCGGCTTCATCGCCGGCAAACGCCGGATTGAAATCAGTCGGCAGAAAGCCGAGCCCGACCACGCCGGAAATGCGCTCGCGCAGGCCATAGCGCTCGGCCTGCTCATAGTGCATCGTCTCGAACACGGGATCGATCGAGACCAGTCCCAGCCGTCGGCCGAGCTGCGCCGCAAAATGCAGCGTCGCTTCGCCCGTTCCGATCACCGGAATGCGTACGGCCGAGCGCGCCTCATAGAGGCCGGGGTCCTGGAAATGGCCCATGACGAATGCGTCATACTGTTGCGCTTCGGCCTCGATGCAGCGGTCGATGGCAAGCGCTGCGCAACGAAACTCGGTCAGACGGCCAAAGTCGCGATCCGGCGGCGAGGTGCCTGCGACATCAACGCTCGTTCCGGGCGCGGCGATGTCGTTGAGGTAGCGCGCAAGGCGCTCGAAATAGGGCGCGTTGTCAGCGGCATCGACGAAGCTCAGCCACAGGATGCGCATGCGGGACCTGCCTCACGCCCGCAGCGTACCAAAAGACGCGCGAGGCGAATGAATTGCTTGAAGTGTAAACCTATGCATATGCATGTCAATCACGATCCGGCGCATGCTACTCCAGGCGGGCAGCGGCTGCCGCAGATCCTGGCACGACGACACCACGGCGCACAAGAAGACAGCAGAAGCCAAAATTATCGGCACTTCCTGGGTCGTCGAAAGCGTATGATAGCCTTGGATACAAAGCCCGGCAGGACCAACGCTGGTCGTTGCCGGCCGCGCAACAAATATGCATACGCATATAATCGCCAAAAGAAACCTTGTCGCAGCGTTGACGCGCGACGGCGTGGGACCTAAGGTTCTGATCCGGTGACGTGCAGCACAGCAGAGAACACGGACCAAAGTCAACGGATCGTCATGGCAGTCGCAACGCATTTGCCCGCGGGTCCGAACACGGTTCGCGCCGCATTCGAAGCCGCGGCCGAGCAGCACGCCGACAAATCCTTCATCAGCGTACCCACGGCAACGGCCAATGCCTACGGCATTGCGGCTCATGATCTGAGCTATGGGCAGGCGCACGCGGCGATCGGACGACTCACCGACGCGTACCGCCGCGCAGGTTACGGCCACGGCCACCGCCTCGGCGTGCTGCTGGAAAGCCGGCCCGACTTCTTCCTGCACTGGTTTGCGCTCAACACGCTCGGCGTCTCGCTGGTGCCGATCAATCCGGACATGCGCGCGGCCGAGCTCGAATATCTGATCGGCCATTCCGAGATCGTGGCCGCGCTCGCAATTCCCTCCCGCCACGGCGACATCGCCGCTGCCGCTCGCGCGGTCGGGCGGCCGATCGCGGTCTTTGGCGCAGAGGACGAACCGGCCGCGATCACGGTGCCGCCGCCGAAAGCTGGCATGCCGGATCGCGACAGCGAATGCGCCCTGCTCTACACCTCCGGCACCACGGGGCGGCCGAAAGGCTGCGTGCTGCCGAACGAATATTTTCTCTATGCCGGCGCCTGGTATGCCGGGATCGGCGGCCTGATCGCGATGCGATCAGGCGTAGAGCGCATGCTGACGCCGCTGCCGGTCTCGCACATGAATGCGATGGCCTATTCCACCATGGCCATGGTGAGTATCGGCGGCTGCCTGGTCGTGCTCGACCGCTTTCATCCCAAAAGCTGGTGGAACAGTGTGCGCGAGAGCCGCGCCACGATCGTGCATTATCTCGGCGTGATGCCGCCGATGCTGATGAGCGCACCGGAAAGCGCTGATGACAGCAACCACTGCGTCCGCTTTGGTTTCGGCGCCGGCGTCGACCCGGCCCTGCACGGTGCGTTCGAACAGCGCTTCGGCTTTCCGCTGATCGAGGCCTGGGCGATGACCGAGACCGGCGCCGGCGCAGTCGTGGTCGCCTCGCAGGAGCCGCGCCATGTCGGCACGCGCTGTTTCGGGCGGCCCGGCGCCGAGCTCGACACACGCATCGTCACCGACCGCGGAAGCGATGCGGCAACTGGCGAGCCCGGCGAACTCCTGGTCCGCCATGCCGGACCCGCGCCGCGCTACGGTTTTTTTCGCGAATATCTCAGAGATCCTGAAGCGACCGCCGAGGCGTGGGCCGGCGGCTGGTTTCACACCGGCGATATCGTCCGCCGCAGTGTCGATGGATCACTGCATTTCATCGACCGCAAGAAGAACGTCATCCGCCGCTCCGGCGAAAACATTTCCGCGGTCGAGGTCGAGGGCGTTCTCGCGCAGCATCCGGCGGTCAAACAGGTCGCCGTCGCGCCCGTGCCGGATGTTTTGCGCGGCGATGAGGTGTTTGCCTGTGTCGTGGTCCAGCCTGACGTCATTCCCGACGCCACGCTCGCAGAAAACATCGTCGGCTTCTGCCTGACGCGGCTCGCCTATTACAAGGCGCCGGGCTACATCGCCTTCGTTGCCGAGGTGCCGCTGACCTCGACGCAAAAGATCCAGCGCGCGGGCCTGAAGGAGCTGGTCAAATCCTCGCTCGGCACCGCCATCTGCTTTGACACGCGCGCGATGAAGAAACGGGTGGCGGCCTGATGGCCCGGCAGGCATCCTCGCGCCGCTCCTACGACGGCGTGGTCGCCTGCCAGCCGGTCACCATTCCCTATCGCCGTTATTCGACGGACAGCGCAGCCTGGTGGATCGGACGCGCCTTGCACGAATTGACAAGACAGTCAGGCCTGCGGCCGGCCGATCTCGACGGTTTTTCGCTGTCGAGTTTTACGACAGGACCCGACACCGCGGTCGGCCTGACGCAGCATTTCGGTCTTTCGCCGCGTTGGCTCGACCACATTCCGCTCGGCGGCGCCAGCGGCGTGGTGGCGCTGCGCCGCGCCGCGCGCGCGGTGCAGGCCGGCGATGCCGATATCGTCGCCTGCGTCGGTGCCGACACCAACCATGTCGATTCCTTTCGCAAGACACTCTCGAGCTTTTCCCGCTTCGCGCAGGATGCGGTGTACCCCTACGCCTCGGGCGGCCCCAATGCGAGTTTTGCGCTGATCACCAAGAACTACATGAACCGGTTCGGCGCAACGCGGGAGGATTTTGGCAAGCTCTGCATCGCGCAGCGCGACAATGCGCGCGCGGTTCCGCATGCGCTGATGAAACAGAAGCTGACGCTGGAGGACTATCTGGCGGCGCGGCCGATCGCCGATCCGATCCATCTGTTCGATTGCGTGATGCCCTGCGCCGGCGCCGAGGCTTTTCTGGTCTGTCGCGAGGACGCGGCGCGTTCCCAAGACTGGGCCCATGTCCGCATTCTCGCGACCATCGAACGGCACAATGCCTATCCCGACGATCCGATCCAGATCCGCGGCGGTTGGGCCGTGGACGTCGACGAGTTCTGGGCAATGGCGGATGTTCGCCCCGAGGACGTCGATTTCGTCGAGACCTATGACGATTATCCCGTCATCTCGATGCTGCAGTTCGAGGATCTCGGCTTTTGCGGCAAGGGCGAGGGTCCGCAGTTCGTGCGCAGCCACGATTTCACCAACCGTGGCAGCTTTCCACACAACACCAGCGGCGGCCAGCTCTCCGTCGGCCAGGCCGGCGCCGCCGGCGGCTATCTTGGCCTCGTCGAAGCGATCCGGCAATTGACCGGACAAGTCCTTGGCGAGCAGGTGGTGGATGCGCGCATCGGCCTGGTATCCGGCTTCGGCATGATCAATTATGATCGCGGCCTGTCCTCCTGCGCGTCCATCCTTGCGAGGTCAGCGTGAGCACGCCTCTCGCCCGCCCGAAGAAAAAAAATCCGCTGGCGCGAACGCGCCTGCCGCTGCTTCCCTCTGCCGCACGCAGCCGCACCGCGCAGGGACTGACGCGAGCGGCCGCCGAGGGCCGCTTTGCGCTGCAGGTCTGCGAGAACTGCGGCCACGTCACCTATCCGCCGCGCGAGGCCTGCCCGCGCTGCCTGTCGGCGCGTCTTCAGTTCAGCGATATCGACCCCAATGGCCGCCTGATCGCCGAGACCACCGTCCGCGTCTCGACCGATCCCTACTTTCGCGAGCGCATGCCGTGGCGCGTCGGCACCGTGCAGCTCGATGCCGGACCGGTCGTCGTGGCCCATCTTCACGGCGACGCAGCCGAAGGCGCGCGCATAAAACTCGCGCTGAAACTCGACAAGAGCGGCTCGGCCGTGATGCTCGCGCTGCCCGGAGAGGAGACGGTGGACATGCAAGCCGATCCGGTCTGGCGCGAGATGACCTGCGATCCCAGATATCGCCGCGTGCTGATCAGCGACGGGCGCAGCGCCGTCGGCCAGGCGATGGCACGGGCATTCTCGGAGGCCGGCGCCGGCATCGTCTTCGTCGGCATCGCCGATCCCTGGAAGCCGTTTCCCGGCCAGGCGGAACTCGCGAACGTTGCGCAGGTCGAGATCGTGCCGCTCGATGTCACCGATACGGACTCGGTGAACGAACTCGCCGCGCAAAATGGCGGCCGCATCGACATCGTCGTCAACACATCAGAGCATATTCGTCCGGGCGGCATTGTCGCACGCGGCAATCTCACCCTCGCCCGCGAGGAAATGGACGTGCGCTATTTCGGCATGATGCGGCTGGCGCAGGCCTTTGGTCCAGCGCTGCGGTTTCGCGGCGCGGATGGCACAAACTCTGCTTGTGCCTTCGTCAATCTGTTGTCGGTCCATGCGCTGATGAACTGGCCTGCGTTTGGTGCGAACTCGGCGACTGAAGCTGCGTGCCTCTCGGCCGCGCAGTGCCTGCGCGCCGAATTGCGACCTGGCGGCGTCAAGGTGCTGAACGCCTTCTTCGGGCCGCTCGAGACCGAATGGTTCCAGACCGTCCCGCCGCCAAAGCTCGCACCTGGGGCGCTGGCGAAAGCGGTCGTCGCCGCGCTGAAAGAAGGCGTCGAGGACGTCTTCGTCGGCGACATTGCACAGGACATCCGCGAGCGATTGAAGAGCAATCCGAAGGCCCTCGAACGCGAGCTCGGCTCGCAATGAAAGGTGATCGACCATGACGACGCCCGATCTTCTTGGTTTCGCCAGCGCCATTTCGTCCGGTGCCATCCGCGTCATCGACCTGACGCAGACCCTGTCACCGGAATTTCCGACCATCGTGCTGCCGCCGGAGTTCGGGCAATGCGCGCCGTTCCGGCTCGAAGAGGTTTCGCGCTATGACGCGCGGGGGCCCGCCTGGTACTGGAACAATTTTACGGTCGGCGAGCACACGGGGACGCATTTCGACGCGCCGATCCATTGGGTGTCGGGCAAGGACCTGCCGGACAATTCGGTCGACACCATCCCGGCGGCAAAGTTCATTGCACCCGCCGCAGTGCTCGACTGTTCCAAGGAAGCCGCCAGCGATCCCGACTTCATCCTGACCATTCCCTTCGTCGAACGCTGGGAAGCCTCGCATGGCCGTATCGAACCCGGCAGCTGGGTGCTGCTCCGCACCGACTGGTCGAAGAAGTCGCTGAAGGATTATCCCGGGCTGCGCGATGACGGCGCACACACGCCGGGCCCGAGTCCGGAAGTGGTGAAGTGGCTGGTCGAGGATCGCGACGTGCACGGTTTTGGCACCGAGACGATCGGCACCGACGCCGGCCAGGCGCATCATTTCAATCCGCCTTATCCGGCGCATTTCTACATGCACGGCAAGGGCCGCTACGGGCTGCAATGCCTGACCAAGCTGGACCAGCTGCCGCCGAAAGGCGCGGTGATTGTCGCGGCTCCGCTGAAGATCAAGCAGGGTTCGGGCAGTCCGCTCCGCGTGCTGGCGCTCGTGCCGGGACACTGAGAGATCCATCTGTTCCACGACGATCGCGTGCGAAGCATGAAAGGCGCTGACATGACCGATGAAGTCGAACCGGCTGCGTTGGCTCTGCACGCGCTCGACCGCAGGCAGATGCTGCACGGCACGATGGCAGCAGGACTCGGCGCGCTGCTGCCGCTGCGCGCCGAGGCGCAGGCAATCGACAAATCGACCTTGTCGATCGCCTTTCCCGTCGATGTGCCGACCTGGGATCCGAACGCGCTGTCGATCCCGGCGATCCAGAATCTCTATGAGACGGTGTTCGACTCGCCGCTGCGCTACTCACCCGAGCTGAAACTCGCCCCGCGCCAGGTCGCGGAATGGAAATGGGTCGACGACAAGGCTTTGCGGCTCGAGATCACCTTGCGCGACGACATCCTGTTCCATGACGGCAGCAAGCTGACCATGGAGGACGTCAAGTTCTCGCTCTCCGAACGCGCCAAGGCCGACAAGAAACTGGTGGTCGGCGCCATGCTCAACACGGTCGCCGACATCGAGGCGACCTCGCCGACCAAGGGCATCATCCAGTTCAGCCGCTCAACGCCGACCTTCCCGATCTATCTCGCCTTCCTCACGGCTTACGTGGTGCCGAAAGCCTACATGCTTGAGGTCGGCCCTGAGGGTTTCAATGCAAAACCGATCGGCGCCGGTCCCTACCGGATGGTCGAGCATCAGCGCGGCTCGCGCATCGTGCTCGAAGCCTTCGACAAATACTGGGGCGGCGCGCCGCCGATCGGCAAGGTGATCTTCGAGATCGCGCCGGAAGCCGCAACCCGGGTTGCTCTCGTCGAGTCCGGCCGCGCCGGCCTTGCCGCGCAACTGCCGGTCCGCGAGATCCAGCGGCTTGGGCAGAAGCCCGGGCTGGTCACGAAAATCTACCCGTTCTCCGAGGTCTACATCCTTCGAATCCCGAGCTACGTGCCGCCGATGGACAACGACCACGTCCGCGCGGCGATGCATCTTGCGATCGACACGGAGGCGCTGTCGAAGGCATTCTATGCTGGCGTCGCAAAACCTCTCTCGGTGATGGCGCCCGAAGGCACGCCGTCGCACGTCGCGGATTTCAAGTTCCCGTTCGACAAGAGCAAGGCGACCGCCGAACTCGCGGCCGCCGGCTATTCCACGAGCAAGCCGGCCTCGTTCACGCTGCTGTCGACCAATGGCGTATTCCCCAACGATTTCGACATGGCGCGTGCCATCGCGCAGATGTGGAAGGCGGTCGGGATCAACGCCACCATCGAGGAAACCACGCCCGCCAAACTGCTGGAGGCCGCGCAGAACGGCAAGCTCGCCGGTCCCGTGCTCTACAGCTGGGCCAACGGCACCGGCGATCCGGAAAACTATGTCGGCCGGGCGCTTGATCCGCGCCTGCGATTCTCGACCTGGAAGGACATGGCGCTTTCGGAGCGCATCGACAAACTGATGACCGATGTCGACGAGGCCGACCGCATCGCGGGCTACAAGGCGCTGAACGTCGAGTCCTCGGAAAAATCCTGGGCGATCCCGCTGCTGCAGGGCATCACTACGGTCGCCTATTCGTCGGCGCTGGAGCCCACTTTGTTCGGCAACGGCTACGTGCTTCCTTCGGAGATCAGATATCGATGAGCGGACCGGCCGCGAGCTGAGCACGGACAAGCGATGTTCCAGGTCATCTCAGGCATCTTGATAAGACGGGTGCTGCTCGCGATCCCGACGCTGCTCTTGCTGTCGCTGGTCGTGTTCTTCGTGCTGCGCGTCCTCCCCGTCGACCCGCTCGCGATGCTGTTGCCGGCCTCCGCCACGCCGGCCGATGCCGCCGCGCTCCGCCAGCAGCTCGGCTTCGACAAGCCGATCCCCGAGCAGTTCTTGATCTGGCTGTGGGCTGCCATCAAGGGCAATCTCGGCAACTCGATCAACTTTCGCCAGCCGGTCACGCAGTTGATGGCGACGGCGCTGCCCGCCACGATGGAGCTCACGCTGGTCGGCCTCGTGCTGGCGCTGATGATCAGCATCCCCGGCGGGGTCATTGCCTACGTCCTGTACGAGCGCAAGCGCGAGACGGCCGCCGACCTCACCGTCGCGCTGATGCAGTCGATCCCCTCGTTCCTGTGGAGCCTGCTGCTGATCGTGGCGTTCGGCGTGATGTGGCCAATCCTGCCCTTCAGCGGACGCGTCGACCCCGGCGTCACGCTGCCCGACCTCACCGGCTTTGCGCTCATCGACCTGCTCGTGACCGGACAGCTGAAAGCGTTGCTCGGCGCGCTCTCCCATCTCATCCTGCCGGCGCTGGCGCTGGCGCTCGGCTTTGCGCCGCTGGTGATCCGGGTGCTGCGCTCGAGCCTGATCGAGGCCGCACGCGAGCCCCATGTCGAGGTCGCGCGGCTGCGCGGACTGTCGGAAAGCCGCATCCTGTGGCGCCACATTTTGAAGAACGCCGCGCTTCCCACCATCACCATGATCGGCGTGCAGTTCGGCTTCCTGTTCGGCGCGGCGCTGCTGGTGGAGATGATCTTTGGCTTTCCCGGGATCGGCAATCTGATGGTGCAGGCGGTGAAGGGCAACGATCTGCCGCTGATCCAGGGCATCGCGCTGATCTTCTGCGCGTTGATGCTTACGATCACCATCGCCGTCGACGTGTTCTATGCCGTGCTCAATCCGCGGATGAGGAATCTATGAGTGCGATCGAGCTCAGCGCCGCGTCCGACGCGCGCATCGCGCAAACCTCCAGCATCAGTGCGGCAATGCGCGAGCTCGCGCGACAGCCGCGCGTCTGGGTCGGCGGCGGCATCCTGCTGGTCGTGGCGGGGCTTGCGATATCCGCGCCGTGGATCGCCCCGCACGATCCGCTCGAGCAGGACCTCCTGCACATGCTGGCGCCGCCGATGTGGGCGGCGGACGGCAGCACCGACTTTCCTCTCGGCACCGATGGCCTCGGGCGCTGCGTGCTGTCGCGCGCGATTTTTGGCGCGCGCGTTGCGCTGACGGTGGCCGTCGCAGCGGCGTTCGGTTCGATGCTGCTCGGCAGCACGCTGGCTCTGATCAGCGGCTATTTCGGTGGCGTAGTCGATCGCCTCGTCAGTTACGTGGTCGATCTGTGGATGTCCTTCCCGCCGGTCGTGCTGTCGTTGATCCTGCTGGTCGGCCTCGGCACCGGCGTCGACAAGGTCATCCTGGCCGTGGTGCTGGTCGACTGGACGCGATTCTGCCGCGTCGTCCGTGCCGACGTCCTGGTGACGCGCCGGCGCGACTACGTGCTGGCCGCACGGCTGATCGGTTTCGGGCATCTGCGCACCATGCTGCGCGAGGTGCTGCCCGCCGTGGTGCCGCTGATGATCACGCTGTTCTCGATCGAGATGGGGATTGCCATCGTGGTGGAGGCGACCTTGTCCTTCATCGGCCTGTCGGTGCCGCCTGACATCACCACCTGGGGCCAGATGCTGGCCGATTCGCGCAGCGACATGCAGAGCGCGATCTGGGTGATGCTGGTGCCGGTTTTCTGCATCGTCATCACGGTGCTGGCCTGCAACCTGCTCGGCGACGGCGTGCGCGTCGCGCTCGACGCGCGACTGCGCCAGCGTGAGGCCTGAAGCATGCTGGAGATCGTCGATTTGAGCCTCTCGACTGCGATCGGCCGGCGCAAGGTCGACCTGCTGCGCGACGTCTCGATCTCGCTGCCGCGCGGAAAAGTGCTCGGCCTGGTCGGCGAATCCGGCGCCGGCAAAAGCATGATCGGACGCATCATCGCGGGGCAGATCCCCGCGGGTTTTGCCGTCACGCGTGGGCGCGTGCTGTTCGACGACACCGACCTGCTCTCGCTCGACCGAAAACGCCGGCGCGCGCTCTTGGGGCGGCGCATCGCCTTCATCCCGCAGGAGCCGCTGACGGCGCTCAATCCGGTGCTGACCGTCGGCCAGACCTTTGATGAGCATCTCGCTCATCTCGGGATCGCCGCCGGCCAGCGGCGCGCACTCATGGTCGCACAGCTCGACGCTGTGCATCTTCCAAAGCCCGAGGAGATGCTGGCCCGCTATCCGCATGAACTCTCCGGCGGGCAGTGCCAGCGCGTTCTGATCGCGATGGCCTTCGTCGCCAATCCGGCGTTGATCGTCGCCGACGAGCCGACCACTGCGCTCGACGTGGTGAGCCAGGTCAACGTGCTGCGGCTACTCGCCGAGCAGCGCCGCCAGCACGAGACGGCGATGCTGCTGATCACCCACGATTTGCGGCTCGCCGCGCATGTCTGCGACGACATCGCCGTGCTCTATGCCGGCGAGCAGGTCGAATGCGGCCCGGCGCATGAGGTGTTGCGGCACTCGCGCCACCCCTACACGGCAGCGCTCGACCAGGCCACGCCCGATGTCCATGGCCCGCAGCATCCGCTGTCGGCGCTGCGGGGCCAGATGCCCGGCCTCAGCGCGCTCGGTGCGATCACCGGCTGCCGTTTTGCGAACCGCTGTTCACGGCGCACGACGTCCTGCGAGGTCGAGCCGCCCGAACCGAGCGAAATCGCGCCTGGCCATGTCGTGCGCTGCGTGTGGCCCCGCGAGGCGGCCGACGTCCCACGCGAGGCTGCATCTGGCAACCACGCGGCCCGGCCGGTTCCCGATGGCGAGACATCGGCGACACCGCTGGTCGAGCTCCGCGAGGCGACGCTGCGCTACACCGCGCGGCGCGGCCTGTTCGGACAGCGCAAGGTGCACACCATGGCCGTCGACGGCCTGTCGCTAACGGTCCAGCCCGGCGAATTCGTCGGCATCGTCGGCGAAAGCGGCAGCGGCAAGAGCTCGGTCGCAAAACTGATCGTCGGCGCTGAGCTGCTGACCGGCGGCGCGCTGCTGATCGAGGGACAGGATTGCGCACGCGGCAGCGCCGCTGCGTTGCGGCTCGGACGCGAGCACATCCAGATGATTTTTCAGGACCCGCATTCGGCGCTCAACCCGCGCCGCTCGGTCTATCGCCTGCTCACGCAGGCCTATGAGGCCGATCGCCTGGCGCCGGCGCTGACCAAAGGTCCCCGCGAGGCGCGGGCACGCGACCTGCTCGGCGACGTCGGCCTGCCTCGCGACGTGCTCGCGCGTTTCCCGAGCCAGCTCTCCGGCGGGCAGAAGCAGCGGGTCAATATCGGCCGCGCGCTGTGCGTGATGCCGCGCCTGGTCGTCGCCGACGAGATCGTCTCCGGCCTCGACGTCTCGGTGCAGGCGCAGATCCTCAATCTGCTGATCGAGCTCGGCCGCCGGCACGGCATCGCGCTGGTCCTGATCTCGCACGATCTTTCTGTCGTGCGTTATCTCTGTTCGCGGGTCGTCGTCATGCAGCGGGGCAAGGTGGTCGAGCAGGGCAACACGTCAGAGGTGTTTTGTCATCCGCAGCACCCCTATACGCGCCTGTTGCTGGCCTCGGTGCCGCCGGCCGATCCGTCCGTCCCGTGGCCGCCGGCCGTCGATGCCGCTAGCCGGGACGTCGCATGACAGGGAGGCCGGATTGAACGCAGCAACAAAGTCCCGCATCTGGGCGCAAGGCGCGACCGACCAGATCGGCCACCGGGCTTATCTCGCTGCGCTGCTGCCGCACGTGAAGGCCTGCACCGATCCCGAGTTCGAGGTCGAATTCAAGACCATGACGCCGTCGGTGACCACGGTGCACGCGCTGTCCGAGTTTCGCTTCTCGCGCGCGGTGATCCGCGGCGCGATCCAGGCCGAGCGCGAAGGTTTTGATGCCTTCTTCATGAATCACTTTCAGGATGTCGGCCTCTATGAGGCCCGCGCCGCCGTGAACATCCCGGTGCTCGGGCTTGGCGAAGCGACGTTGCTGCACGCCTGCACCATGGGCCGCAAGCTCGGCCTGCTCGCCATCAACCCCGCTTTCATTCCGACGCATGCCGAGCAGATCAATCGCTATGGGCTGCAGCAGCGTATCGCGGGCCTCCGCGCCATCGACGCCAGCATCGCCGACTACATGGAGGCCTTCACGTCCGCGACGAAGAAGGCGGAGCTACAGGCCATCTTCACCCGCGAGGCGCGCAGCCTCATCGATGCCGGCGCCGATGTGATCGTGCCGACCGGCGGCATTCCGATGATGCTGTTCGGCAATGAGCCGAACGCCAATGTCGATGGCGCGCCCGTGGTGAACGGCGTCACCATCGTGATCAAGGCGGCTGAGATGGCCGTCAGACTCAGACGGCTCGGGATCGCGGTCGCCAGCCGCCACCCGCAATCGGGTTTTGCGCTGCCGTCGACCCAGGCGATCGACGAGTTCTTGAAGCACGGCTGAGCCCTGCTGATGATCCGTAGGGTGGGCAAAGCGAAGCGTGCCCAGCATCGCAATAGCGCGCGCTGAAAGATGGTGGGCACGGCGCAAACGCGCCTTTGCCCACTCTACGCTTGCTCAGCCTGCTCAGTGCAATTCCGGATCCGGATCGAGTGTCACCGGCTTTGCGCCCGGCCGGTCCACCCACTGCTTGCCGGCATTGTCCTCGGTAAAGCTCGTTGCCGTCTCCGGCAGCATGGTCGCGTTCCAGGCGTTCCACTCTGCGACGAGGCGATCATAGATGTCCTTGTGCCGCTCCTTCAGATTGGCACGCTCCATCGGATCATCGGCGACATTGAACAGGAACGTGTTGTCGAGAATCTTCAGGAATTTCCAGTCGCCGATCCGCGCCGCACGCTGCCACAGCGACTTGTAGCGCCAGAACAATCGCCGCTCGACGACGGCGGCGCCGTCGGCGAGCTGCGGCAGCAGGTTCATGCCGTCGGATGGATAGGCCGGATCCGGCGCCGTGCCGGCGGCGGCGAGCAGCGTCGGCAGCCAATCCATGTTCGCGGTCACCTGCTCGCTGACGTGGCCCGCGGGGATGCGCGCGGGCCAACAGATCAGCGCCGGAATGCGCAAGCCGCCCTCCAGAAGCTCGGTCTTTCGTCCGTTGAAGGGCCAGGTGTCGGCAAACCGCTCGCCACCATTGTCGCTGGTGAAGATCACGATGGTGTTGCGATCGAGGCGATTGTCCTCGATCGCCCCGAGCACACGGCCGACCTGCGCGTCCAGCGCGAGCACCATGCGCTTGTAGGTCTCGCGCGAGCCGCCGTCATAGTCGCGAAGATTGTGTCCGCCGAGCCGCTCGGACTCGGCCTGGTCGTCCGGTCCTTCCCAGGGCCAATGCGGCGCGCTGAAATGCAGGCTGAGCAGGAAGGGCTGGCGGGCTTTTGCATAGTCCGCGATCACGCCAACGGCGCGATCGCCGAGCAGCGTCGTCAAATAGCCGGCCTGCGCGACCGGCTGATCGCCATCCCAGAGATCCGGGTTGCCGGCGCTGTTGACGTGCAGAAAATAGTCGACCGCGCCGGAGCGATAGCCGAAGAAGTGATCGTAGCCGCTCTTTTGCGGGCTGAAGTCCGGCAGGTTGCCGAGGTGCCATTTGCCCACCAGCGTCGTGCCATAGCCGGCTTTCTTCAAGAGCGAAGGCAGTGTCGGATGCTCCGGCGGCAGGCCGATGCCGGGTTTTGTGACCGGCGGCGCGATCGGCTCTTCCAGCCCGACCGGCAGGCGGACCTGATAGCGGCCGGTGATGATGGCGACACGCGAAGCGGTGCAGACCGGCGAGTTGGCATAGGCTTGCGTGAAGCGCGCGCCACGCGCCGCGATGCGATCGATGTTCGGTGTCGTGTAGTCGCGGCGGCCGTTGCAGGAAATATCCGCATGCCCCATGTCGTCGGCGAGAAGGAAGACGATGTTGGGCCGCTCCGATGGCTGCTGGGCAAAGGCGGCGCTGTCGGCACCGACAGCCAGGACGGCGCCGCCTGACGCCGCGTTCCGCAGGATCGTGCGCCGTGTGTATGTGGCGGTCATGTCTCCAACTCCGTGTTCGGGTTTTTGGGGCGTTCTGTGTTGGGTCCTAACGTGTTCCTATTCCGCCGGTAGCTAATTAAGCAATTGGTTGCAGTTCGGCACTTATGGTGGCCGAAAAAATCGGCGGGCAGATTTCCTTTCGTCGACGGCGCGTTTGGCGCCGACCTCGCAAGGCATGCCAAGGGCATCAAACAGAGTTTTGGGGGCTTTTTGCACGGAGCCTCGGCTCCGTCATGCCTGTTGGGAAAGCTGATGTCCGCCTCGCGCATTTCGTCTCCGCTTCATCATCCATCAAATCATAGCAAAGGCGGCGTCAGCCTGCGCTGGCGGGTGTTGGCCGCCAGCGCGACCACGGGCCTGCTCGCCGTCGCCTTTTCGGTCGCGGTGGCCTGGAGCGGCTGGAGCGATCTTCAAAAGCGCGAGCAGGCCGGGCAGTCGCTGGCCGCCTTCGAGCTGACCATGAAGGCCACCAGCCAGGTCCCGCTCGAACGGTCGGCATGGAACGCCCTTGGCAGCGCGGGCCCGGTCGCCTCGGACGAGGTCGCGGCGATCGACCGGGCCGTCGCCAGGACCGACGCCGACATCGGCGCGGCGAAGCAGGCGATCCGTGCCGCAGGCCTTGCGACGACCATGATCGAGGGCGCGGAAACCACGCTGCGCGAGATCCGTGCCAATGCCCGCCAGGCGCTGCCGCTGCCGAAGGCACAGCGTCCGGCGAACATCCTGAGCGCCACCGTGGACGGGTTGGGCCGGGCCGTGGACCAGCTCGCCGCTGCCACCAATGAGACCTTCATGCACCTGTCGCGCACCGGCAGCGAGATCGAGAACCTGTTGCCCGCGGCCGAGCTCGCCCAGACCGCGCAGGCGATGCGCACCATCAACGGCGCCCGCTCCGCAGCGCTCGGCCTTTTCGTGCGCAACCAGCCCTTTCCCTCCGCGCGGATCGTCGAGGTGACCGAGCAGACCGGCCAGGTCGCGCTGCTCTGGCAACAGCTCGAACTCGGCGTCCACAACGCCGGTGATGCACTGGAGCTGGTCGCCGCGCGCAACCATGTGCGCGCGACGCTGATGACCGAGGGCGAGGCCCGCTATCGCGACATCGCGGCGGCCGCGCGCGAGGGCCGTCCCTCGCCCATCGGCGACGCCGAATGGCGGCCCTGGACCAGCCCGATGCTGAACAACGTGCTGATGCTGCGCGACGCGGCGCTGGGTTTTGCCCGCAAGGCCGATGAGCACGCGATGGAGCAGGCGCAGATGCGGCTGGTCTGGGCGTTGCTGGCGCTGGCGCTGGTGGCGGCGGCCTCGATCGGTGCGGTCGTCGCCGTCATGCGCCAGGTGATCCGCCCGCTGGTGCGGCTGACGGCGGTGACGCTGCGGCTCGCCGACCGCGAGCTCGACGTCGAAATTCCCGGCGACGCGCGCAAGGACGAGATCGGCGCGATGGCGAGCGCGCTGCAGATCTTCAAGGACGCGCTGATCGCCAAGGAGGAGGCCGACGCGGCCGCAGCGCGCGACGCCGATAGCCAGATCGAGCGCGGCCGGCGCGTTGATGCCATCACGCGCAATTTCGAGGCCGTGATCGGCGAGATCGTGGACACCGTGTCCTCGGCCGCGACCGAACTGCAGAGCTCCGCGGGAACGCTGACCACGACCGCCGATCGCTCCAAGCAGCGCGCCACGGCAGTGGCGGCAGCATCCGCCGAAGCTTCCAGCAATGTCCAGTCGGTCGCCTCCGCGACCGAAGAACTCACCACCTCGGTGACCGAGATCAGCCGCCAGGTCCAGGAATCGGCGCGCATGGCCGGCGAGGCCGTCGCGCAGGCGCGGCGGACCAACCAGCGCGTCGGCGCGTTGTCGGATGCTGCGGGGCGCATCGGCAATGTCGTCGAGCTGATCTCCGTGATCGCCGGCCAGACCAACCTGCTGGCGCTGAATGCGACCATCGAGGCGGCGCGCGCCGGCGACGCCGGCCGCGGCTTTGCCGTGGTCGCCTCGGAGGTGAAGGCGCTGGCGCAGCAGACCGCAAAGGCCACCGACGAGATCAACCAGCAGATTCTCGGGGTGCAGAGCGCCACCCACGAATCGGTCGACGCCATCCGCGAGATCAGCAGCACAATCGAAAAATTTTCGGAAATCTCTTCGGCGATCGCGGCCGCGGTGGAAGAACAGGGCGCGGCGACGCGCGAGATTTCGCGCAACGTGCAGCAGGCGGCGCACGGCACCCAGCAGGTCTCGGCCAACATCACCGACGTGCAGCGCGGCGCGGTCGAGACCGGCTCGGCCTCGGGCCAGGTCCTGTCATCGGCGAGGACGCTCGCCGGCGACGGCGACCGCCTCAAGCACGAGGTCGGCAAATTTTTGCAGGCGGTGCGCGCGGCCTAGTGGAAGGGTCTGCAGAGAGTAGGATGGGTTGAGCGAAGCGATACCCATCATGCCTCCCGGAACGGTGATGGGTTTCGCTTCGCTCTACCCATCCTACGAATTCTGGTCCAAAAGGCATTGCGGCTGCACGCCATCATGATCGATGCAGATGTGTGGAGCAAACGCGGTGATCGATGCAGAAAATCACTCGTGATTTCGCTGCCCTGTCACCGCAACGCCACTCACAGCGCGCGCGATTGCTGATAGCCTTCCTGCACTATCTGTAGCTGCCATAAGAATTTCAGAATCAGTGGGGAGGACGAGATGAGCAGGCAAACCATGCTGCGGGCGACGATGCTCGCATGCGCCGCATTGATCGCGACATCCGGCGGAGGCCGGGCCGACGCGCTCGGTGATCGCGAGCGCGATGATCACAACCGTCATTGCGATCCGCGCAGCTATGGCGCGGTCAATGACGGCAAGACCGACAACACGACCGCGATCCAGACTGCGATCGATCGCTGCGCACTCACGGGCGGCACCGTGCCGATCACGGGCGGCGGCGTCTATTTGACCGGGCCGATCGAACTGCGCAGCCGGGTGTTTTTGCAGATCGTCGCCCCGACAGTGCTGAAGAACACGACCGACCACACGCGGTACCAGCCCGCCTTCATCGGCTATCCGTTCCGCTTCGCCAACGATCCCGCGGTGACCGGCACCGGCCCGTCGCTGCCCGGCAAGCCGGAGGCGATGATCTCGGCCAATGACGTGGTCGACGCAGGCATCATCGGCGACGGCACCATCGATGGCAGCGGCGCCGATCCGGCCGCGGCAGCGACCGCGGACAATCCGGGCGCCCTCAGCTGGTGGCAGCTCGCTGCCAACGCCAAGAAGCTGACCTCCTATCCCGGCTTCCCCGACATTCCGACCAGCAACGGCCTGCCGCGGCCGTGGCTGGTCGAGTTCTACAAATCGAAACACGTCCGCATCGAAGGCGTGCTGCTCACCAACTCGCCGATGTGGGATCTCGGGCTGCGCTACGATGACGATGTGCGCGTGGAAGCCTTGCGCGTGTTCAACAACGCCAATGATGCGACGGGGGCGCCGAACACCGACGGCATCGATCTCGTCGGATCGACGGACGTCAAGCTCGCCCATCTCGACATCGACACCGGCGACGACGATGTGGCGATGAAATCAGGGCTGCCGGGCATCGATCCCGCCAACCCCGGCGTTCCGACCTTCGCCTATTACAAGCCGCCCTACAATCTGCCAAAACTGCCGCTGAGCGGCGTGCATATCGCACACTCGACCTTCAAGCGCGGCCACGGCATGTCGGTCGGCAGCGAAACCGTCAACGGCGTCGATCACATCCGCGCCCACGACATCACCTTCCTCGGCACCGACAATGGTTTTCGCATCAAGACCGGCCGCGACCGCGGCAACGAGATTTTCGACATGAAGATCGAGCGGCTCACCATGACCGACGTCGCGACGCCGATCTCGATCAGCGCGTATTATCCGACCATCCCGACGGCAACCCAGGGCGACCTGCCGCAGCCGCAGATCCCGGCCACCCAGCCGCATGTCCACGACATCGCGATCTCTGACGTGGTCGCGACCAATCCCCAGACTGTCCGCAGCGGCGTGGTCACCAGCGGCGGCCTCATCATCGGCCTGCCGGAAGCGCCGATCCGCAAGATCACGCTCGACCGGATCAGCATCACCTCGTCCAACGCCAGCGGCACCTTCACGCGGCTGCGCAACGTCGACCAGATCACCTGCAAACAGGTGAGCGTCACGCCGCTCAGCCAGGCCCTGCCGAACCTCGGCCACACCTTCGACAACGAAGGCGGGCTGTCGAACCTCAGCGGCTGCGACGTGCCGCCGGCGACGATGTGAGCGGCGGGCCTTCTGTGGTCACGTGACTTCCTGACGCGAAGGCATTCGACCGCCATCGCGTCAGGCCCTCTCGGCCTGGTGCAGCACCAGGAAGCCGATCCGATCTCAGCGCCACACGCGGGTGACGCCGACATGGCGCACACCATAGGGGCCGACCCGGGTGTAGCCGACGTGGCGCACCGCGACCGGGCCGCGATAATAGCCCACCCGCGCGGCACTGACCGCGGCGACGCGCACCGGCGCGACGACGGGCGTGGGGCGAACCACGCAGCCCTGCGGCACGCCGGCCGTCTTGCAATACACCACTGCGGCCTTCGCAGGCGTCGCACCAAGCGAGGCAGCGCCAGCCGCCATGAAAACCGCAGCCAGGGCAGCGCTCAGGGATTTCGATTTGATCAACATGTCATGTCTCCTGTGTTCGTCGGTTCTTGCGATCGCGCATCCTGCGTCGTCGCAACCGATGGGCGAACACATAGGCCGATGCGCTTGCACCGGCATGCCATGAAGATGGGGGTGCGGCGGGTTGGCGCGCCTCGCCCCTCAAGAGGCTGAATTGCTTAGGGATTTTTCTTGCGGCGGGTGAATCACGGGCGGCTCAGACTGCGCGCGACCATGTCACCCGGTCACTGCGGCGGCGCGATGTTGGCGCGGCCGCTCATTCCCGCCATCAGGTCTCCCGCGTCGCCCTGGATCTCACCAAACACCTTGATGGTCTGGCTGACCGGATCGACCCGGCCGCCGATGCGGGTGATCGCGGCCTTGTAGGTCTTGTCGGTCTCCTCGACGTGGATCGCAAACACGTAGCCCGGCTTCAGCCAGGCGAGCCAGCGCGACGGCGCGATCAGTTCGACCTCGAGACTGCGGTCGTCGAGAATCTCCAGCAACGGCTGGCCGGGCGTCGCGTACTGGAACTCCTGCACCTTTTGCTCGGCCGTGACGCCGTCGAACGGCGCCTTGATCACGCATTTCGACGCGGCGGCGTCGGCGATATCGAGGTCCGCCTTGTCCTTGTCGACCTCGGCACGGGAGACATCGAGTTCGAGCTGGCCGATCGAATTGAGATTGGCGAGACGCTGATTGATCGCCGCGGTTTTCTCGGCCTGGGTCAGCACCGCCCTGGCGCGCGCCACCTGGGCGCGCTGGGTGGCGCAATCGAACACGATCAGCGGATCGCCCTTCTTGAAATGCTGGCCGACGCGGCTCGCGATATGATCGATCCGCGCCGCGGTCTCGCTCGACAGCGTGGTGAAGTTGCGCGCCGTCAACTGTGCGCGGATGTCGCCGGCATTGCCGAGCGGCAGGCTGTCCGCAGCGCTTTGCGCTTGCGCATCCGCGACGCCGATCACCAGCAGCGCGGCAAGAACGGCTGCAGCCAGCGACGGGGCACTCAATATCGATGCATCACAAGACTTGGACTCGCCAGGAGAGATCACAGCGTTCCCTCGCGCTGCCGCGCTATTGTACGGCCACCCGATTATCGGCAGCGACCGCGTCCGGCTTGCTTGCGGCGTCCGCCACCGCCGGTTGCTCGGCGGTGGCGGTGGCGGTGACGGCGGGGGCCGGCGCCGTCTGGCTCAAATGGTCGAGCCGGTTGTTGTCCCAATCGCTGGAGCTTTTCCTGATCGCCGCGCTCAGGCTCGCAATGTCCAGCGCCACGACTTCACCCGGCACCGGATCGATGCCGACCGCATCATAGAGCCGTCCCAGGGCCGCCTGCGCCTCGGCGTAGTCGCGGTAGCGCTTGATCTCGGACAGCACCGCACTGACCCGGGCCGACACCCGTTCCAGCTCGGACTGCGCATTGGACTCGGTGCGGTTGGCGATCTGCTGGTACAGCTTGTGATCGACGTCGGCGAGCTGGTCGGCCCAGCGATATTCGCGGGCTGCCGCCAGATATTGCTGATAGGCGATGTGCAGCTTCGCCAGCACTGCCATGCTCAGCGCCTGGCGGTTGGTCACGGCCGTGTCCTCGACGATCCGGCCGCGCCGCATCTGTTCCGGGATCGAGATGATGCTGATCAGATTGGCGCTGAGCCGGACCGCGCCTGCGTTCCAGGTGTTGTTGACCAGAAAGCTGTTGCTGTCGTAATTCGGCCCGTAGCTGAAATTGATGCCGGGCAGGTTGCGCGCCAGCATCTTGTGGGTCTCGTCGGCGCTGATGCGCACCTGGTAGCTCGCCTCGCGCACGTCGGGATTGCGTACCAGGGCCACTTCTTCCATCTGCCGCACCGGCAGGCGGACGCTCTCGAGCTTAAGGCTGCGCGGCGCCGCCACCGAATAGGCTGACCCCGGCGGCAGGTTGATCAGGGCCGCCAGCTCGGTCTTGCCGAGCAGGAGCTGCCGCTGCCAGAATTCGAGGTCGTGCAGGGTGTCGAGCAGCGCCTTCTGATAATGCAGCGCGTCGACCGGCGCGCGCAGCGCCTCGGCCTGGCGGGAGTCGTCCAGCGCCTTCTGCGCCTCCACGACGACCTCGCGCACCTCGTTGCTCAGCCGCTGTGCCGCGGCAGCATTCCAGAACGCCCGGCGCACGTCCTGGAATAGCGCGTTCAGCACGCGGCGGCGCTGTTCCTCGGCGACCAGCACGCGGTTGGCCTGCTGCTTTGCGGCGTAATAGCTGACCCAGAAATCCAAAATATTCCACGAGGTGGTCAGATCGGCGAATTTGAGATCGCGATCGGTCGAGGTCGAGGGCGGCACCGTCACCGAATTGTTGACGATCGAAACGCTGGAGCTGGCCAGCACGTTGTCGCGGGTCGAAGCCCCGGCGGTGGCGATCACCTTCGGCAACAGGTCGTATTTGCTGAGCTCGAAATCACGTTCAGCTACCTGGCGCTGCATCATCTTAACGCGCTCGTCCAGATTGTAGGACATCGCCCGCGCAAACGCCTCCTCCAGCGTCAGCGCGTGCGTGAGCGGTTCCTGGGTCGCGAAGATCTGGGCGATATCCTGGTTCGCCTCGGCCGCACGCTCGGCATCGGTCAAGGGCTGCGGCACGAACGCGCAGCCGCCCGCGCAAGCGGACACGATCATCGCGCCCAACAAGCATCGCAAAGATGCGCGGAGAGTCCCCGCCGACATGCCCACCCCGCGCCCCGCTGCCGGCCGATTCGGCCGTCAACATCATTATTGCGCAACAATTATTTCAACCTAACATTGTCTGGACAAGGCCAATGCGGCGGCCGCCCGGCTTTTGTGAGAACTTCGCGTGGCGGCGTTGCAGTTCTGCAACTGCTCTCCAGGGTTGCAGGCGGCTGGGGCTGCAGCAGGCGCGGATCAGGCGCCGCTTTCCCGGATGACGACGGCCAAAGCCGCCCGCCAGACCCGCCGAATCAGGCTGATCGCCTCGCCGCGCAGAATCACCTCGCCACGTAACACCCTGGTGACGGGCGCGGCAGCCTCGCCCGCCACGGCAAGCCTGACGCGGTAGAGGGTCCGGTCCGGAACGAGTTCGTTCTGCTTCTGGTCGTTCGGCCTTTGCGTTCGCACCGCGACCGGGCCGCCGAGAGTCGAGGCCAGCGCCGGGTCGGGCAGGATTTTGGTGCTGGCCCTTGCGATCTCGACCAGGCGCAGCGGATACTGGATCCGGCTGTCGGCCTCGGCGAAGAAGATGGCCGCATCGCCGACCGCGATCCGGTCCAGATCCGACTCATCCACATAGGCCTCGGCGGTGAGGCCCGCCGGATCGACGACCGACATCAGCCGCGTCTTGGCAGCGAGCCAGCTGCCCGGCTCCAGCGCCTCGGCGACGTCGACCACCTTTCCGGCCGCCGGCGTCGTCACCGCAAGCCGCGACATCTGGTCCTGCAGCGCGCGATATTCGGCGCGGGCCGCCTCATATTCGCGCTCGGTCACCTGGCTGCGCGCCAGCAGCTCGGCGTTGGTTCCCCTGGCGCCGAGCTCCCATTCCGAAATCTCGATTTCGGTGCGGGCCCGGCCGAGCCGGTAGTCGAGATCGGGCGAGACCAGTTGCAGCAGCGGCGCGCCCCTGGCGACGCTGTCGCCTTCATGGACGGCGATGCTGGCGAGCCGCGCGCCGAACTCCGGCGTGAAGATGTCGATATGCTGCTGGCTCTTGAGCAGCGCGGGCGCCTCGACCGCCGAACGCCAGGGCACGAGCAGCAGCAAAACCATCGCAGCGCCGGCGAGCGAGGTCAGCACGGTGCGCGGCTTCAGATGAATGTCGGCGCGCCGGCGCCACCAGGTCAATGCCTCGCGCAGGACGGGCATAGCCACGAAGTAGCCGACCTCGACAACCATCATCGCGATGCCCAGAATCTTGACCGCGAAGTGATAGACGATCGCGGCAATGCCGAGGAACAGCGTGAAGCGGTAGATCCAGGTCAGAAAGGCAAAGACCACGAGCAATCGGCGGCGATGCAGCGGCATGTACTCGGGCACGGGATCGCCGAGCCCGAGCAGGGTTTCGCGCAGCCACCATTGCGCCAGCGCGAAGGCGCGGCTGTGCAGATTGGGAATTTCGAGCCAGTCGGACAGCACGAAATAGCCGTCATAGCGCATGAACGGGCTGGCATTGAGCAGCACCGTGGTCAGCCAGGTCGTGGTCGCCACCAGGAAAGCGACGCTGCGCGCCAGCCCGTTCGGCAGCGATCCCCAGGCGAAGACGGCAAGTGCGGCACAGGCCAGTTCGGTGGTGATGCCGGCGAGAGCGATCGCCAGCCGCTGCGACCGCAAGGGGAGCTTCCAGGCGTCGTTGACGTCGGTATACAGCACCGGCACCATCACCAGGAGGGCGAGCCCCATGGTCGGCACCCGGCAGCCAAAACGTTTGGCAGTGTAGGCATGGCCGAGTTCGTGCAGCACCTTCAGGCAGCCGAGCGTGATCGCAAAGGCGATCGCCCCCTGCACCGAGAACATGTCGACGAAGGTGCCGAGAAACACGTCCCATTGCCGTCCGACCCGAACCAGCCCGAGCACCCCGATCGCGATCACGAGCACTGCTGTGAGCGGTGTGAACATAAAGCGCAGATAGGGATAGGTTGCCTCCAGGAAACGATCCGGCCGCAGCAGCGGAATCCGGATGAACAGATAGTTGTGCAGCAGCCAGCGGCCCCAGCTGCCGCGCCGGTGTTCGGCCTTCCTGATCAGGCTGGCGGTAGCTTCAGCGCTGCTGCCGCGCAGGAGATCGAACGAGGACAGGAACCGCGCCAGCTCGTCGACGTCTTCAGCCTCGACCTGCAGCGTCGTCTCGGCCTCGACGCGCGCAGTGAGCGCGGCGACGGAGCCCGCATCCCAGCGCGACAGCAGTTCGAATTCGCGCCAGCCGAGGCGATAGAACCGGTTGCTCGAAGGGTCGTGCAGGGTCCAGCTCGGCGACCCGTCAAGCGCGACGGGACCCGGAAAGATCGCAATCTCCTCGCGCAGCGGCCGCAGGCTTTTGGCGCCACCGGCCGAGACAGCGATCGCCATCACAGGCCCACGAACTGGCGCGCCGCGGCGAGCGGACGACGCAGCAGGTAATAGAACAGCGAGACCCGCTCGCCGTAGACTTTTGCAGTGCCCTTCAGCCCGATCCGCGGCGGCGAGGCGCCGTCGGTCAGTGTCGCCTTCAACCGGTAGCCCATCAGGCCGGCCGGCGACAACGTCGGTTCATAGCTCGCCTGGCGCAACCTGGCGCGGCGCGGCGATTCCGGCGCGACGTTGAGGAAAAAGTCGACGTCGGCGCCGGTCTCGAGCGTGATCGCATCGGCTACCGGCAGCCAGATCTCGATCTCGGCCTGCGAGGGGTCGGCGATCTCGAGCAGCCGCTCGCCGATCGTCACCGGCCTGCCGATCCAGGCATTGGGATCGTCATAGAGCGCAAGTCCGCTCCGGGTCGCCGTGACCTTGATGCGATCGAGCAGCGACTGATTGTAGGTGACGTCGGCGCGGCGCTGCTCCGCCCTGCCCTTGAGCACCGCGAGCAGCGCCCGGCTCTTGTCGTCGAACAGCGCCTGCTGCGCGGCCTGGCGATACTCGGCCTCCGCCACCGCGAGCGCCTTGGTGGCGACGTCGAGCTTGTTCTCGATGGCGCGCGGATCCAGCGTCAGCAGCAACTGGCCAGCCGTGACGACATCGTTGGGCTGGACCTCGAAATGATCCACCACGCCCTCGAGCGGCGCACGGACGATGGTCGGCTGCAACGCCACCACCTCGGCGGGCGCCAGCGCCGACAAGGTGACCGGCAGGCAGAGCAGGCCGACCAGCGCTGCGGCGAGCGCCAGCTTGACCAGGCGCCCCCGCCCGAACAGCGCGGCCAGCAGCGAGCGGCGGCGACGGCCGCGAAATCGCAGCCAGGCGTGGGCGTAGCCATCTGCCAGCTCGGAGACCAGATGGGCATCGCCTTCGCTCCACGGCTGCTCGCGGGCGAGCAGCAGCAGACCAAGCGCGGACTCGTCCTGCGCGCGCAGCGGCACCAGCAGGCCGTAGGCCGGCAGCCATTCATGCCAGGCCTCGCCGAGATTGCCGCCAAGCTTGCCGGCATCGACCGGGCCCGCGCTGCCGTTCGCATCCAGTCTTGCAAACGCCGGCGCGAGCCATTGCATGAACGGCGCGTTGCGCTCGGCGGTCGCGACGCCCGACACCGCCAGCACCTTGCCGGCGCCGGCGGCGTTGCGCTGCCATAGCGCCGCCTGCCGGTACGGCAACAGCGCATGGGTCTCGTTGACCATGACGAACCCGAGCTCTTCCGCCGAGGCGGCGTGGCGCGCACGCTTGAGCAGCTGGACCAGGGTGCTGAGCCCAAACAGCTGGGCGTCCAGCGCGTTCGGCGCAACCGGCTTCATCGGACCGCCACCGTGATCATCGACCCTGCAGGCTTGCGAGCAGCGCGTCGCGCTGCGCCGCCATCGAGCGCCAGCCGATCGAGGCCAGCTGCTCGCTGAGGCCGGCACGGCCGGCGGGTACGCTGTCGCCCGCTCCGGCAGAGATCGCATCGTGGCCATGTCCGACCGCCGCGCCGCGCGACGCAAACGGCTCCAGCGGCCTTGTCACATCGCGCACCGCCGCCTCGATCGCGGCAAGCTCGGGCGACAAGGGCAGCGCGGCATGGTGGGCGTGACGCAGGCCCGGCGCCTGCCAGTCCATGTTCCAGCCCTGCTTGCCGGCCGCGCGCGACCGCAGGTCGATCGTGAACACGGTCACCGCGATATTGCCCTTGGAATCGTGCGCCACGACCTCGATGGTGATGGTGTTCGACAAGGCGGGCGCGTGAGCGCCCGGGCCGCCGTCAAGATCCGGATGTGGCGGCAGAGTGCCGGTGACGATGTTGTTGTCCGACGACCGGTCGGGCTCAAGGCTGGCGACGGCCCCATCGGGTGGCAGCCCGGCGAAGGTGCCGGTGGCCGCATCGAACTTCAGCCAGTCGGGCAGCGGATCGCCATTGGCCTGGCGCGCCACCACATAGGCGACGTCGCCGCCAAGCGGCGCCTCCAGCGAGACCAGCGCCAGCTTGATCTGCACGGCGGCGTCGTCGGAAGCGGTCAGCACCGGATCGGTGTGCACGATGGTGAAGCCGAGGCCGCTGCCGCCGACAAAACCTTCGCCGCCGCTGCCTGGCGCAATCAGCGGACCATGCGAACCGACGTCGAGCGTGAACGATACCTGTGTCGGACCAGGCAGCAGCGTGGTGCTGTTGTCGGTGAACATGTGCAGCGGACTGCCGGTGTTGACCAAAAAGCCCGGCGAGGAAGTCACGCTGGTCAGGCCCGCCGGATCGGTCTGGATGGCCGTGAAGACGTGCGGGCCGGCGTTGAAGGTTGCCGTGGTGGTGATGTCGAAGGTGCCGTCCGCGCGGACCGTTCCGGTGCCGACAACCGTCGAATTGTCGCCATCGGCAAACAGTTTTACGATATCGCCGGGCTCGCCGGTGCCCTTCAGCTCGATGGTCTGATTGGCAAAGGGTTGTCCGATCACGGTCGCAATCGCCGGCGCGGCCGGGACGACATCGAGCTCGAGGCTTGCGGCCGCGGTGCTGCCGCCGTCGTCGACAATCGACACGTTCGCCTTGTACACGCCGCTCACCGCATAGGAATGCGCGCCGGTCACGGCAAAGCCGCCGCCGACCTCCGCCACGACAGTGCCGGTCGAGGTCGTGCCGTCGCCCCAGTCGATGGTCGCGGTAAAGTCGCTTGCGGTCGCATGCGGATTGGCATCGGTGAAGGTTGCGACCGTCGTGGCGAGCGCGGTGCCCTGGGTGCCATGGTCGGCCGGGCCGCCGGTTGCCGTCAGTGGCGCATCCGCGATCGTGGCAACGTCGGTAGCCTGCGCCGTGCTGCCGCCATGGTCGACGATGTTGACGACAGGCGCATACGAGCCTTCCTCCGCATAGGCATGCGTCCCGGTCACGGCAAAGCCGCCGCCAACCTTGGCCACCACCGTGCCGGTCGACGTCGTGCCGTCGCCCCAGGTGATGGTCGCCGTGAAGTCGTTCACCGTCGCATTCGGATTGGCGTCGGTGAAGGTCGCCAGCGTCGCGGTGAGCGGTGCGCCCTCGACGCCGGTGACGGGCGCGCTGCCGGTCGCGGTCAACGGTGCATCGGCAACCGTCGTCGTGCCGGTGTCCGTCGTCGTGCTGCCGCCGGTGTCATTGATCACCACGCTGACGCTGTGCTGGCCGTCTTCCGCATAGACATGCGACAGGCCGCTCACCGTGAAGCTGCCGCCGCCATTGGCCGTCACGTCGCCTTTGGCGAAGTTCGTCGACGTACCGTCGCCCCAGTTGATCGTACCCGAGAAGTCGCTGGTCGGGGCGCCCGTATTGGCGTCGGTGAAGGTCGCCGTCAGCGCCGCCGCCGTCGTGCCCTCCACGCCACCGCTCACCGTCACGGTCCCCGGCGTCAGCGGCGCATCCGCAACCGTCGTCGTGCCGGTGTCCATCGTCGTGCTGCCGCCCTTGTCATTGATCACCACGCTGACGCTGTGCTGGCCGTCTTCCGCATAGACATGCGAGAAGCCATTCACCGTAAAGCTGCCGTTGCCATTGGCCGTCACGTCGCCGCCGGTGAAGCTCGTCGACGTGTTGTCGCCCCAATTGATCGTGCCTGAGAAGTCGCTGGTCGGGGCGCCCGTATTGGCGTCGGTGAAGGTCGCCGTCAGCGCCGCCGCTGTCGTGCCCTCCACGCCGCCGCTTACCGTCACGGTCCCCGGCGTCAGCGGCGCATCCGCAATCGTCGTCGTGCCGGTGTCCGTCGTCGTGCTGCCGCCCTTGTCATTGATCACCACGCTGACGCTGTGCTGGCCGTCTTCCGCATAGACATGCGAGAAGCCGTTCACCGTAAAGCTGCCGTTGCCATTGGCCGTCACGTCGCTGCCGGTGAAGCTCGTCGACGTGTTGTCGCCCCAGTTGATCGTGCCGGAGAAGTCGCTCGACGGAGCGTTCAGGTTGGCGTCGGTGAAGGTCGCCGTCAGCGTCGCCGCCGTCGTGCCCTCCACGCCGCCGCTCACCGTCACGGTCCCTGGCGTCAGCGGTGCATCCGCAACCGTCGTCGTGCCGGTGTCCGTCGTCGTGCTGCCGCCCTTGTCATTGATCACCACGCTGACGCTGTGCTGGCCGTCGTCCGCATAGACATGCGAGAAGCCGTTCACCATAAAGCTGCCGTTGCCATTGGCCGTCACGTCGGCACTGGTGAAGTTCGCCGACGTGCCGTCACCCCAATTGATGGTGCCCGAGAAGTCGCTGGCCGGGGCGCCCGTATTGCCGTCGGAGAAGGTCGCCGTCAGCGTCGCCGCCGTCGTGCCTTCCACGCCGCCGCTCACCGTCACGGTCCCCGGCGTCAGCGGCGCATCCGCAACCGTCGTCGTGCCGGCGTCCGTCGTCGTGCTGCCGCCCGTGTCGTTGATCTCCACGCTGACGTTGTGCTGGCCCTCCTCCGCATAGACATGCGACAGGCCGTTCACCGTGAAGCTGCCGCCGCCATTGGCCGTCACGTCGCTGCCGGTGAAGTTCGTCGACGTGCCGTCACCCCAATTGATCGTGCCCGAGAAATCGCTGGCCGGAGCGTTCAGGTTGGCGTCGGTGAAGGTCGCCGTCAGCGTCGCCGCTGTCGTGCCCTCCACGCCGCCGCTCACCGTCACGGTCCCCGGCGTCAGCGGCGCATCCGCAACCGTCGTCGTGCCGGTGTCCGTCGTCGTGCTGCCGCCCGTGTCATTGATCACCACGCTGACGTTGTGCTGGCCCTCCTCCGCATAGACATGCGACAGGCCGTTCACCGTGAAGCTGCCGCCGCCATTGGCCGTCACGTCGGCGTTGGTGAAGTTCGTCGACGCGCCGTCACCCCAGTTGATCGTGCCCGAGAAGTCGCTGGTCGGGGCGCCCGTATTGGCGTCGGTGAAGGTCGCCGTCAGCGTCGCCGCCGTCGTGCCCTCCACGCCACCGCTCACCGTCACGGTCCCCGGCGTCAGCGGCGCATCCGCAACCGTCGTCGTGCCGGTGTCCGTCGTCGTGCTGCCGCCCTTGTCATTGATCACCACACTGACGCTGTGCTGACCGTCTTCCGCATAGACATGCGAGAAGCCATTCACCGTAAAGCTGCCGTTGCCATTGGCCGTCACGTCGCTGCCGGTGAAGCTCGTCGATGTGTTGTCGCCCCAGTTGATCGTGCCCGAGAAGTCGCTGGTCGGGGCGCCCGTATTGGCGTCGGTGAAGGTCGCCGTCAGCGTCGCCGCCGTCGTGCCCTCCACGCCGCCGCTCACCGTCACGGTCCCCGGCGTCAGCTGTGCGTCCGCGATGACCGCACTGTCGGTGGCCTGCCCATTGTGGCTGTTCATGTCGGTGACAGTGACGACGGGCGAGAACGAGCCCTCTTCCGCATAGGTATGCGCCCCGGTCACGGCAAAGCCGCCGCCAACCTGCGCCACCACCGTGCCGGTCGTGGCGGGCGTGCCGTCGCCCCAATCGATCGTCGCCGTGAAGTCGCTGGCGGTCGCACCAGGGGTAGCGGCGTCGGTGAAAGTGGCGACGGTCGCGGACAGCGCCGCCCCCTCGGTGCCGCTGAGCGCCGTGACGGCCGAGACCTGCGGCCCAAACGCCGCATCCACGGTGCTGGTGACCGCGACGCTGCTGTTGGTGTGCCCACCCGCCTCGTCATCGACCTGCCAGGTCAGGGTCCGCGCACCGGAATTCGGGCTTGTCGCATCGAACTTCACCTCCCGAAGCGCGGTGATGTAATCCGCCACCGTATCGGCGCCGCTCAGCGTGAGTTTCCCCCCGGTGAACGAATAGGAGATCGTTCCGCTCGCGCCATCGTTGATGGTGCCGGTCGTCAGCCCGTTGATCGTCAGCGTGTCGCCGGTCTGAAAGCCGCTGCTGATCGTCACCGTGGCGTTGGTTGCGGAGGCGCCGAAGCTGGTCCCGTTGTTGTCGGTGATGGAGAGGCCGGGGTCGGCAAGCACCGGGCCGCTGCTCGAGGTCACGGTCGGCGTCGGGCTGTTGGTGCCGATCACGACCACCGGCGTTGCGAACACGTCGAGCGTCGTGCTGGCACCCGAGACGCTGGTCAGCCCGTCGGCATCGGTGACCGACCAGGCGATGCTACGGACCCGGTCGGTACCGGCACCAGTCGGATCGCCGCTGAAGCTGTATTTCACGAGGTCGAGCGCCGCCGCGTAATGCGCCGCCGTATCGGACCCGGTCAGCGAGAGGGTCGCGCCTGAAAGGCTGTACTGGATCGCCCCGATAGTGCCGCTGGTGGTGCCGTTGATGGTGAGCGTATCGCCGGTGAGAGCGCTGCCGATCGTGACTGACGCGCTGGTGATGTTGGCGCCGTTGGCGTCGTTGACGGTGATCGCGCCGTCCAGAAGCTGCGGCGTGCCGACACTCTGATAGAACTGAACCGTATTGCCCACATTGGCTATGGTGGGCGGCACCTGGACGTTGACGTGATCGGTCCCGGTGTTGCTCGTCACCACGCCGTCGGTCACGGTGAAATTGACGGTACGCTGCGCCGCGCTGGCGCTGTCAGTCGAGAAGGTGATCGAATCGAGCGCCGCGGCGTAGTTCGCCGACGTGGCGATGCCCGTGAGAGTGAGGACCCCGGTCGTCGCGTTGTATGCGTGGGTGATCCCGTTCTGGTCGGTGAAATTCAGATGGTCGTGGTTGGCGTCGAAGTTGGTGCCGATCGACACCGTCGCGCCGCTCAGGAGTTCGCCGGGATTGGAGGGCGTGGTCACGGTCAGGGCACCGTCTATCGTCACCGCGCTCGAGCCTTCGCTGTAGGTCACGGTGCTGCCGCTGGCGGTCACGACCGCCGAGGCGTCGACGTACAGGTTGTTGGCAATGGACCCCGGCTCCTGAAAGCTTGGCGTGAAAACCGTCGACAAGCCGCTGCTGGCGTGTCCGCCGGTGGATCCCTGGACGAGACTGCTGCTGCCGACCGTTCCGAGGTCCACGAAGATCTGTCCGCTCGACGCTCCGTTGTTGAGATCAAGGCCGATGTTGAGCTGCGCGAAATTCGTGTTGAGCAGCGCGGAATTTGTCCCGTCGTACAGGACGGTCACGTTGGTGAGCGGCGAGCCGCCGTGCACCGTCGCGCTGAGTATGGCATTCTCTGAAGCCACCACGGCGCCGCCCGTGCCGACCGCGGAAACCGTGGTGAAGAAAAGCTTGCCATCGGCCTGGTCGAGCGCGATGCCGGACAGGAATCCTTGACTATAGGTCGTCGCATCCAGCGAATAGACCATGTTCGCATTGGCGACGGTCTGGGCCCCGCTGGTGGGCGACGGCAGGTGGGCCTCGAAAATGGCATTGCTGGCCTTGCCCGAGTTCAGGCCAGGCAGCATGAAGCCTTCGCTGTCATCGATGAAATAGATGTTCTGGTTGGCAACATCGAGCGCCAGCTGCTTGGGGGTATTGAGTCCGGTGCCCGTGACCACCTGGGTCTCGGACAGACTGCTCGGATTGGTGAGACTGAGCCCGCTCAGGTTCAGGCGGAAGATGCCGGTCCCGGTGACGTCATTGCTGGTTTCGACGGTGCCGCCCTGGCCGAAATAGAGCACGTTGTTGACCGGATCGAGGGCAAGTCCGCTGAGCAGATCGGTGCTGGGGGCGGTGAAAATCGTATCGATCTTGTTGCCGTCGGCAAATGCCGTGCCGTTGATCTTGCCGATCTCGATCGACTGCTGCCCGCCAAAATTGTTGTCGACCAGATAATAGACGCCGTGCGCGGCGTCGACCGCGATCGAGACCGGCTGCGATATCGGCGTTTCCGGCGAAGTGTCGGCGAACACCGTCGAAGCCGTGTTGGTTGCCGTATTGTATGCCTGCACGCGATAGTCCGCGCCGAGCGTCGGGACATCGCTCGGGTTGCCGTTCTCGGCCAGGAAGATCGTGTCCGGCAGCACGTCGGCATAGCTGGCGAGCGTGGCATCGGTGAACGGATTGGCAGCCGAGGTCGCGCCGCCGTTGCCGCCGCTGAGCTGGACATTGAGCGTCCAGCTGCCGCCCAGCGCGGCAGCGCCGACCAGATGCGAGGAGGCATCGATGTTCTTGCCGCCGGTGGCCTGCGAGAGCTGGGCCAGGAACAGGTCGCCGCTCATGTCCTGGGCGACATCGCAGCCGAAGATCTGGATGATGCCGTCGCGATGCATCGCATTGCCGATGCTGGCGAGCTGGCTCTGGTAATAGGTCATCGTGCTGGAGGACAACAGCGTGCTGCCGAGCTGGAGAACGCCGTCGGCGCCATGGGCGACGATGTCGACGGTGGTCAGGTTTGGATCGGGATGGCGGGAGAGGAAATCGGCGATCTGCTTGACGCCGTCGGAATTGGCATCGAGCATGACGACTTCGACGCCGGGCTTGGCGCCTTTCGCCAGGATCGCCGCATCCGGCACCTGGGCGTCGATGAACACGATCTCGGTCGGATTCTTGACCGCGATCACCACCTCCGCGCCCGGCTCGCCGGCCGTGGCGACATTGTGCGATTGCCGGTCATTGCCGGATACGGCGCCGGGCGAGGACGTCTGCACGGATGATTGCGCCGGCGCGAAGAACGCCGTCTGCACGGGCGATTGCGCCGGCGCATAAAACGGCGTCTGCACGTTGGGTGTCTGATCCTGCGGCCTTCCGGCCGCCGCCGCGCCGAGCGCATGGTCGGCGCCGCCATCATGGGCGCCGTCCTGATGCGCGACGTGCTGATGCGCGGCCGTGGCAGCCGTCGCCGCCGCCGCGCCGTCGTACATCATGCGCGGCTCGAGCGCCATGATGCCGCTGCGCCGTGGGCGCGGTTTGCCGGCGTTCTGTTGTGTCTGCTTGGATCGCGACGGGCTCGCAGGCTTGCGATTGAACCAGCTTGAACCACCGTCAGACATCAGCCCCTCCCATCCGGCAGAGCACAATGCCGGAGCGTCGTTCGTTCAGAGCGGCCACACGCAGAAAAAAACCGACGCGATACGGCCGAATCGCCTGCAATCCCGAAGAACGGGCCAAATCCCGCCGGATCCTCGTATTGGTTAAGTAACAGTAAATTTCCGCACTGTACAATTGTTGGTTGATAATTGGTAAAGATGCCATGACCGCCGCGTCAACGTTGGTGAAATGGTTCACATCGCCCGGCAAAATCGCGAGGTTCGAATCGAGTGCAGGCGGGGCACAGGTGAACCGGCACCGACCGATCTCCCGCCGGTTGCGAGCTACTCGGATCGGCCTCCTGCGCACACCAGGCCGGTCAGCTCGTGGCGATGCCGCGACCGCCATCCGTGCGCCCTCAGGCGGGCCCGAGATCGCGGTCGGCCTTCAGCATCCTCACGTTGAGCAACCTGAAATCCTATGGTAATGGAACCACAATCAAGCGACATGCCGCTGCGGCCGAGGAAGTAGCGACTAGTGGCAGGTACTGTTTTTCGGCGGGGACTTTGGGGGGAGCCAATGCAGCCGTATGTCGGTCAGATCATTCCTGTCGGCTTCAATTTCGCGCCAGTCGGCTGGTTCCTGTGCCAGGGCCAGCTCGTTCCGATCAGCGAATACCAGGCGCTCTACAATCTGATCGGCACGTATTACGGCGGCGACGGCACGACGACTTTCGGGCTTCCCAATCTGTGCGGACGGTCGCCGTTGCACCAGGGCCAGGGGCCGGGACTGTCCAACTACGTGATCGGCGAGTTGACCGGTACTGAAAATGTCATGCTGACGAGCATGCAAGTCGGCGCGCATTCGCACCCGTTCAGGACATCGAAGAACGCGGCGACGACGACAACGCCTGGCAACACCACGGCACTGGGCCTCGCCAGCGCTGGAACCGGCATCTTCGTCTATGGCGTCCCCCAGCCGAACACCAGCCTCGCGCCCAACGCGATCGGCGCAACCGGCAACAGCCTGCCGCATGAGAACCGCCAGCCTTTCCTGGTTCTCAACTACATCATCGCCTGGGCCGGCGTCTTTCCGAGCCAAAACTGATGCCGAGCCCGACCGCGTCAAGCGATCTGCCGAAAACCAGCGAGGCCGCGACTGATCGGTCGCATCCGATCCGTTCGCGGAACTCGGCGAATTCGATGCCGTTACGGACCGCGCCCGACATTGCCAGGAGCCAGTGATGCAAGATCCGTTTCTCGGACAGATTGCGTTCTATCCCTACGATTTTGCTCCCCTCAACTGGACCGAGTGCGCCGGGCAAATTCTCCCGATTTCACAGTACGCAGCCTTGTTCGCGCTGCTTGGGACCATGTACGGCGGCAACGGAACGAGCAACTTCGCCCTTCCCGATCTGCGCGGCCGGGTCGCCGTGGGCCAGGGCCAGTTCCCCGGCGGCGAATTCTACGACATGGGCATGCAGGAGGGCGTCGAGAACGTCTCGTTGCAGACGAGCACAATGCCGGCCCACAACCATCCCTTCAACGCGACCAACGTTCAGGGCACCGTCAACGATCCCTCGAACGCCATCCTGGCCTCGGCGTATGTCGGCAACAGGGGCAGCAGCGAAAGCACCGGGCAGGCTTTGAACCCCGGCACGCCCAACACGACCCTGCTTCCGACATCATTGGCACCGGCCGGCAGCAACCTGCCCCACAACAACCTTCAGCCCTCCCTGGTGCTCAGGCCCTGCATCGCCTTGGTCGGCGTCTTTCCACCGCGCACTTGATCGCCGGCGAGGCCGTCGAAGAAGTCATTGAAAAACATCAGGGGAGCAGAGATTCATGACCGATTTCTTCGTCGGCGAGATCCAGATCTTCGGCTTCAATTTTGCACCGAAGAACTGGGCGATATGCAACGGACAGTTGCTCTCGATCCAGCAGAACGCGGCCCTTTTCTCGCTCCTCGGTACGACCTATGGCGGAAACGGTGTCACCACGTTTGCTCTGCCTGATCTGCGCGGCCGCCTTCCGATGGGCCAAGGCCAGGGACCAGGCCTGAGCCCAAGAGGAATCGGAGACCGGTTCGGCGAGGAAAGCCATACTGTTCTCGTCAGCGAGACGCCACAGCACACCCATCCGGTGAACGTGATCTCGAATCCAACGATTGCCAACAACACCGACGTGCCAGGACCGACCCAGTTCCTGGCGCAAACGACCTTCACCGGCTCGGCCGGCACGACCACCAACGTCTACGTTGCGGACAGCAATCCGGGCAATGTGATGAACTCCGTAGCCGTCGGCCCGACCGGCGGCCAGCCGCACAACAATGTGATGCCCCTGCTCGCACTGAATTTCTGCATCGCGCTGAGCGGCATCTTTCCGAGCCGCAACTAGAGCATTTTCGGGCGAAGTGGACTTCGCATGAAGAAAACGCTCAAAGCAGGAATCGAGAGCCTCCGTTCCGATTCAACGGAACGGAGGCTCTAGTTGAACACGGCCTGATAGTCCTGGCGCCCCGGCGCGATCGTGTGGATCGGGATGACATAGAGGTCGAAGCGCGCGCCGTCCTCGACCTCGGCTGCATAAAATCCCTCCGGCATGACGTCTCCCCGGGCGCCGTGGAAGATCAACGTGAATGGTTTGCGATATTGCGGCGGCAGGTTGGGCATGTCGTTCACGTCGACGGCAGCCAGGCGCAACGCATGATGGCGCCCCTCAAACCGGAACAGCTTGTTCAAATGCGGCGTGAAATCGTCGTGCTGCGGCAACCGATCCATGATGAATGCTTCCTCCAGAAGGGATCATCTCCCGCGCGATCATAGTCGCCGGGACGATGAATGCGAAGCAGGGCTTTTTCGATGAACGATGACGTCCACATGCAGACGAAGGTTCAGGTCTCCTCGCACGATGGCGGCGCGCATACGGCGCATGATCAGTGGCCGCGCTCGAGGTCGATCGAATTTCCCGACCGGCTTCGATTGCCGTTTGCTTTCGATCGCGAACGGCTCGCCGCGGACCTGCGGCGGATATCCGCGGCGCCATGGATCGCTCATTTCGTCAAGCAGAACTACCAGGGCGATTGGAGCGCAATTCCGCTGCGCTGCCCGGCCGGCGCGCAGCACCCGATCCGGATGATCTATTCCGATCCGGCTGCAACCGCGTTCGAAGACACGCCGATGCTGGCGGAGTGCGGCTATTTTCGCGCCGTGCTCGAGAGCTTCGCCTGCCCGCTGCGGGCGGTCCGCCTGATGCGCCTCACCCCCGGTTCGATCATCAATGAGCATACCGACCACGAGCTCAGCTTCGAACGGGGCAGCGTGCGCATCCACATTCCGATCATCACCAACGCAGCCGTGGAGTTCGAGCTGAACCGGCGCCGCGTGATCCTGGAGGCCGGCAGCTGCTGGTACCTGCGGCTGTCCGACCCGCATCGCGTTGCCAATCGTGGCGACACCGACCGCGTCCACATGGTGATCGACGCCACCGCGAATGAATGGATCGAGGCGATCTTCGCCCGCGCCTCGGCGGAGTAAACCGCAACGCCATCCGCAGCGTCACGATCCGAACAATCGCGCGCCGAGAGTGACGGCGATGAAAACGTGTTCCGGGACGCGCCCCACATGAAAGCTTTGTCCCGCACGCGACTTCAGAATCAAAAAACATCCTCACCGTCCAGGTGCTCGTCCTTCACGCGAGACCGAAACCAACTCACATCGCTCCGCAATTCGAGCTTTGGCGCCGACGCGTAGCTGTCATTGTCCGCGTGAGCCGAAAATGGTATTCGTTTCATGGTTGCTGCGTCGGTATCTTGCGGTAACCTGCATCGACCTGTCCACGGTCGACCAGCCGACCATTCTCCGCGCGGTCGAGGCGATGAAGTCCGGGCCGATCGGGACCAGCGCGACTTCGAGCGGCGGAAGGCCACGACGATGACCGAGGCATTCGGAGTGGCGATCGCGATCGTTTCGAGCAGTCTCGGAGGATCGGCCGCAGCGGTCACGCGCTATCTGGTGGGGGCGGCCGACCCGATCACGCTTGCCATCCTGCGCTGGGTGATCGGATTTGCGATCGTATTGCCTGTCGCCCTGTGGCCGAGCGTTCGCTGGCCGCAAGGACGGGATCGACTGGCCGTCGCAGCGCTCGGCGTCTGCTTTTTCGGGCTCTTCTTCATTCTCTACAACATAGCGCTCGGCTTCACGACGGCGGCAACGCTCGCGGCCGTCCTCGTCGGCGAGCCGATCACGCCCAGCCTCGTGGTCGGTCTGCTCGCGGTGTTTTCCGGAATCCGGATCTCGACGACGGAGGCGAAGCCCGCGTTGCCCTAGCCGCTTGCCGCGACGACGCCAAAGCGCGATGGACTCTCGGCGAACAAGGCCCTTGCACGCAAAAGTTGTCGCGGTAACATGGTCGATCGGCGGCACCGCGCTTGTCGACCGTACAAAAAGGAGCAACTTGTCGCTCACATAATTTTGTCGCTCACATGGGGAGGCTGCCTTGCAGAAGTACGCAAGCCGGCGATGTATCGTCGCCGCAATCCTGTCGATCAGCGTCACCTCGTTCGGTGCTGGGCACGCGGCATCGGTCGCGCCGGTCGCCGCGGAAAACGGCATGGTGGTTTCCGCGCAGCATCTGGCGACGCGGGTGGGCGTGGACGTGCTCCGGCGCGGCGGCAATGCCGTCGATGCCGCGGTCGCGGTCGGCTATGCATTGGCAGTGGTCTACCCGGCGGCCGGCAATCTCGGAGGCGGCGGATTCATGACGATCCAGCTCGCCGACGGCCGCAAGACGTTCCTCGATTTTCGCGAGACCGCGCCCAGAGGCGCCACCGCCAACATGTATCTCGACAAGGACGGCAACGTCATCAAGGGCATCTCGACCAAGGGCCACCTGGCCGTGGGTGTGCCGGGATCCGTCTCGGGCATGGAATATGCGCGCGAAAAATACGGCACCATGAAACGCGCCGACCTGCTCGCCCCCGCGATCCAGTTCGCCGAGCAGGGTTTTGCGCTGGACCAGGGCGACATCGACCTGCTGCATACGGCCACCGACGATTTCAAGGACGATCCCGCGTCCGCCACCATCTTCCTCAACAACGGTCAGCCGTTCCAGGTCGGCGACAAACTGGTGCAGTCGGAGCTCGCCAAGACGTTGCGCGAGATCAGCCGCAGCGGCACCGACGGCTTCTACAAGGGCTGGGTCGGAGGCGCCATCGTGGCATCGAGCCAGGCCGGCAAAGGCCTGCTGACGCAGGACGACCTCGACGGCTACAAGACGCGCGAGCTCGCCCCCGTCGAATGCGACTATCGCGGCTACCACGTGATATCGGCACCGCCGCCGAGTTCGGGCGGTGTGGTCATCTGCGAGATTCTGAACATTTTGGAGGGCTATCCGCTGAAGGAGCTGGGTTACCACTCCGCGCAGGCCGTTCACGTCCAGATCGAAGCCATGCGGCACGCTTACGTCGACCGCAACAGCTATCTCGGCGACCCCGACTTCGTGAAGAACCCGCTCGACCGCCTGCTCGCCAAGGATTACGCGGCCAAGATCCGCGCAGTGATCGATCCGAACAAGGCCGGCATCTCCAAGGACATCAGGCCGGGCGTCCCGCCGCATGAGGGCAGCAACACCACGCACTACTCGATCGCCGACAAGGACGGCAACGCCGTGTCGGTCACGTACACGCTGAACGACTGGTTCGGCGCCAAGGTGACGGCCGCCAAGACCGGCGTGCTGCTCAACGACGAGATGGACGATTTCACCGCCAAGGTCGGGGTGCCGAACCTGTATGGCCTGGTGCAGGGCGAGGCCAACGCGATCGCTCCCGGCAAGCGGCCGCTGTCGTCGATGAGCCCGACCATCGTCACCAAGGACGGCAAGACCGTCATGGTGGTCGGCACGCCCGGCGGCAGCCGCATCATCACGGCCGTGCTGCAGACCATGATCAATGCCATCGACTACGACATGAACGCGCAGGAAGCCGTCGACATGCCGCGCATCCACCAGCAATGGCTGCCCGACCTGACCAACGTCGAGGATTTCGCCCTGTCTCCGGACACCCGCAAGATCCTGGAAGGCATGGGCCACAAGTTCGGGCCGCCACAGCCGGCCAACCATCTGGCGGTCATCATCGTCGGCGCGCCGTCACTGAGCGGCAAGCCGGTCGGCAACAACCGCTACTATGGCGCCAACGATCCGCGCCGCAATAGCGGCCTCGCCGCGGGTTATTGACCAGCTTCCGGACGCCGGCGGCTCGACCGACCCGGCCTCGTGATTGGGGTAGGTGCCGCAGGTCACAGGTCCCCCTGGACAGCGGTGATGCAACGTCAAACGGCAGAAATATTGCCACGGCCGCAGCGCGGCTACATTATTCACGCAGACGACAATCGCCGCTCGAGGCGGACGGCGTGCCGACCTTGATCGCGCGCCAAGCAGGTCGCTCAGGAGGAAAAGCCATGCGCGCAATGTCGCTGCTGTTGTCCGCTGCCTTGCTGCTGCCGATCGGCGCGGGCGCATCGGCCCAAACCGCCGATCGCACCATCGACGAGATCAAGTCCGAGACGCTCGCACGATCGCAGACTGGAGCCTATCCGGCGCTGGGGATTGCGCCCGCCGACGCCGCCGACGCGCTCGGCCGCATCAAGACGCGCGATCCCGACGAGTGGGCCGCGGCCTGGAGCGCGGTGGCCGATGGCTACATGGCCAAGGCGAGAGCGGCGACCGATCCGAAGGAGGCTGATGCGAACTATCTGCGTGCTTGGCGGCTGTATTATTTCGGACAGTGGCCGTCGCCGACATCGGCGGGCAAGAAGACCGCCTATCAGCGTGCCGTGGATGCCTATCTTCAGCACGCGAAGTATTTCGATCCGCCGCTCGAAGTCGTACGCATTCCGTTCGAAAACAGCGAGATCGTCGGCTATTTGCGTTTGCCCGTGAACGCGCAGCGTCCGGTGCCGCTGGTGCTGGCGATTTCGGGCCTGGACAGCCGCAAGGAGACGGTGTCCGAAACCTACGCGGCGGCGCTGCCGGAAGGCATCGGCTTCTTCGCGGTCGACAGTCCCGGCACCGGCCAGGCTCCGGTCAAGGCGAGCGAGACCGCCGACCGGATCTATTCTCGCGTGCTCGACTACCTCGCGACGCGGTCGGAGATCGACAAGCACCGCATTGTCGTGCACGGCCAGAGCTATGGCGCCTATTGGGCCGCGAAGCTCGCTCACACCGAGGCACAGCGTCTTGCCGGCGTCGTGAGCCAGTCGCCCCCGATCCACCGCACCTTCCAGCCCGACTTCTTCCGCAACCGCATGTACACGCGCGAATATCTGTTCGACCTGGTGCCGGCGAGCTTGTTCGTCTACGGACTGAAGTCGGTGGATGAACTGGTCGCGTTCCTGCCCAAGATGTCGCTGCAGGCGCAGGGCTGGCTCGGCAAGCCGACGGCGCCGATCTTCGTGGTCGGCGGCACCAAGGATACGCAGGTGCCGATCGACGATCTCGAACTTCTCATCAACAGCGGCAGCGAACCGCGCGAAGCCTGGATCAACCCGGTGGGCGGACATATGGGCCGCACCGCGTCGACATGGCCCGATCCGGTCATCTTTCGTAAGGTGATCCTGCCCTGGGAGGTGCGGCACCTCGACGACAAAAGCGTCAACTGACCGGTGTCAGCCGTCCCCCGGCCGCCGTGAATGCCAATAGCCGGTTGCATCAGAGAAGGGGTTCAAAACGGCTGTGGGCCTCGCCGCGGGTTATTGACGGTTTCAATCATTTCGTCGCGCGTGAGCCGCCGGGCGGTCGCTCGGCGGAGAGAAACAGGCGGTAGGCCGGATTGTCGGTCTCGTTCCAATAGGGATAGCCGAGCGCGTCCAGCGCCTGAACGAACCGGGCGCGTTCCTGCGGCTTGACCTCGATGCCCGCGAGGATGCGTCCGTAGTCGGCGCCGTGATTGCGGTAATGGAACAGCGAAATGTTCCAGTCGGGCGCCAGGCTCTCGAGGAACGTCAGCAGCGCGCCGGGACGCTCCGGAAACTCGAAACGGTAGATCAGTTCGTGCTGCAGCAGCGGGGCGCGGCCACCGACCATGTAGCGGACATGATCCTTCGCCATTTCGTTCTCGCTGAGGTCCAGGATCGGAAATCCCTCGCGCTGGAGCAGTTCCATGACTTCCCGCTTCTCGGCCTCGCCGCGGCTCAGCGCCACGCCGACGAAGAGTTGCGCGGCCGCACTCGTATCGGCGAAGCGGTAGTTGAACTCGGTGATCGCCCGTGCGCCGAGAACACGGATGAAACGCCGGTAACTGCCGGGCTTTTCCGGCACGGTCACCGCAAGCAGCGCTTCGCGATGCTCGCCGACTTCGGCGCGGTCGGCGATGGTGCGCAGCCGGTCGAAATTCAGGTTGGCTCCGCTGTTGACGGCAATCAGGCTCGCCTCGCTGCGCGCGCCGCGCTCGGCGTAGGCTTTCAGTCCCGCAAGCGCCAGCGCGCCAGAGGGCTCGGCGATCGAGCGCGAATCATCAAAAATATCCTTGATCGCCGCGCACATGGCGTCAGTATCGACGGTGACGATTTCGTCGAGCAGGTCGCGGCAGAGGCGGAACGTCTCTGCTCCCGCCTTGCGAACGGCGACACCGTCGGCGAACAGTCCGACCTGGTCCAGCGCGACGACGTTACCCTTGGCGAGCGCCGCCGCCATCGAAGCGGCGTCGGCCGGTTCCACCCCGACCACCTTGATCGCGGGGTTCAGGAATTTTACGAAGGCGGCGACCCCGGCGGCCAATCCGCCGCCGCCGACCGGCACGAAGATCGCCTCGGTCGCATCGGGATGCTGCCGCAAGATTTCGAGCCCGATGGTGCCCTGGCCGGCAATCACGTCGGGGTCGTCGAACGGATGCACGAAGGTCAGGCCGCGTTCGGCCTCGATCTCCCGGGCCCTCGCTTGCGCGTCGTCAAAGGTGTCGCCATGCAGGACAACCTCACCGCCCAGTCGCCGGACCGCTTCCACCTTGATGGCGGGCGTCGTCCGCGGCATGACGATGGTTGCCGGGATGGCCAGTTTGCGCGCCGCCAGCGCCACGCCCTGGGCATGATTGCCCGCCGACGCGCAGATGACGCCCTGACTTCGCTGGGCGTGCGGCAGCCTGACGATCTTGTTGTAGGCGCCGCGAAGCTTGAAGGAGAAGATCGGCTGCAGGTCTTCCCGTTTCAGCAGCACGGTCCGCGACAATCGCTCCGAGAGCCGCGGCATGGGATCGAGCGGGGTTTCGACCGCGACGTCATAGACACGGGCGGTCAGGATGCTTTGGGCGTAGTCTCGGAGCGAGTTTCTGGGTTCGGTCATCGGGTATGCTCTGCTGGCAGGGAGGCAATCGAAACCGGCGGCCCCCCTCATTGGCGGCGACCGGCCGGACTACCACGGACACAAGCTGCCGTCTCATACTGAAAGAAGCCAGGGCTGTGTCGTGGCGCCCGACCGATCACGAGCTTTATCGAATTGACCGGTCATCGACTTTCCCGACATGATCCGTATCGACACGCCGACCGCCCCCTGAGGATTTGCGCCTGATGCCACGCATTACGATCATTGAAACGGGGCTGGTCCCACCACAATATCGGGAATGCCACGGGTCTTTTCCGCAGATGTTCGAGCGCATGATCCGCGCCAGCGATCCCTCCGTTGCATTCGACGTCGTCAGTGTTGCCAATGGCCAGGCATATCCCGATCCCGACACAACGGAGGCGATCCTGATTACCGGTTCGGCCGCCGGCGTCTATGACGACTACGCGTGGATCGCGCCGCTGGAGGAATTCGTGCGCGCGGCCTACGCCCGCAGGACTCCCATGGTCGGCATCTGCTTCGGCCATCAACTGATCGCGCAAGCGCTGGGCGGCGTGGTGCGCAAGTCGGAGAAGGGCTGGGGAATCGGCCGACACGTCTATCGCGTGGTGCCGGGCAACGGCGTCGTCGAAGCGGAGCATCTCGCGCTTGCCTGCTCGCACCAGGATCAGGTGATCGAGCCGCCAGCCGGGGCACGAACGATTCTGTCCTCGGATTTCACGCCGCATGCCGGGCTTCTCTACGCCAACGGCGTGACGTTCTCCGCGCAACCCCATCCCGAATTCGAGGTGAGTTTCGCCCATGTGTGCTGCGAGCTGCGGGAAGGCCAGGCTCCTGAAAGCGTCGTGAGAGCAGCCCAAGCTTCGCTGGCAGAACCGCTGGACAGCGCCCGACTTGGCAGCGCAATTGCGCGCTTCCTGGCCACCGGCTCGTCGTGGACGTCGCGCCAGGGCGCGGGCATCAAGCCATCGTTTCCTCAGTAGCCGATGATGGCCCGACGGCCGCGACCGGCCCTGCGTCTTTGATGGCCCGGCAGGTGTCCACCTCGTGATTTCCGTTTCACTGCTGCGCGTTGTCTGACGGCTCGAACCGCATCCGCCTCGGCATCGCGCCGACGAGCAAGACGATCGTGTCATCGAGCTATCGGGGCGACGCGCGTCAACCAGAGAAGGCCGAAAGACAGCGCGACGGGAGCCAGCCCAGCAAACCCCATGGCGTGCAGGTTGCCCCGCGCAAACATTGCGCCGCCTACTCCGGAACCTATGGCCTGGCCCAGATAGAGCGCGGTATTGTTGATAGCGACCGATGCCGTCGCGAGCGACGGAGCTGTCTTGATCAATCTCACTTGCTGCATTGCCGCTACGGCGGCGAACCCGAAGCCCCAAATCGTGGCTCCGGCCGCCATCGGCAGATAGATCCCGGCGCCGATGGCCCAAACCCCGGCGCCAAAGACAACGCACCCCATGAAGACGGCGGATGTGGTGAAGGCGCCCCACCGTTGAACGACGCGCGATGCGCAGAGGTTTCCAACGAGCGTCATCGTCCCGAAAGACGCGAATACGGTTGCAATTCTCCCAGGTGTTGCGTTCGCGAGCTGGATGAGCAGGGGACCGGCGAAGGCAATGACGACATATTGGCCAGCGCTCAATAAGGCCGTTATCAGAAGGAGCAGCACGAGCCCATAACTGCGTCCAACCGCACGCCATGTCGCAAAGATGACGGGCGTTCCCTTTACCCCTTTCGGCATTCCCAGCAGCAGTGCGAGAAAACCCAGAATGGCAAGGGTCCCAATGAGCGCGTAAGTCGCCCGCCAACCGATCTGCGGCGCGGTCAGCGAAATCAGAGGCAACCCGACCGCGATCGAAAGAGCCCAGCCAAGCAGGACCGAGGAGATTGCCGTAGCGCTTCTCTGTTCCGAAACCAGCAAAGCCGCAGCACCGGCAGCCAAAGGCGTAAAGGCACCAGCGAGCGCGAGCATGGCCAGCCGGATCGCCAAAAGACTTGGGAAGTCAGGCACGAGCGCCGAAGCGAAGTGACCGATCGCAACCCACAGCATAACGGCACTTAGGAGGGCGCGCCGATCGACGGAACTCGTCGCCCACGCCACCAGCGGCGGCGCCAGGCAAACAACCGTGGCGCCCAGGCTGATCAGCAGTCCGACAGCGCCTATCGTAACGCCCAATCCCGCGGACAGGTCGGCCATCATCCCGGCCGGCGCAAGCATGCTGAGACCAACGACAAAGTTGCCCAACGCCAAGGCGATGAGGGAAAATCGGTTGCCCATCGTCGTTGTCTTTCGACGGTTGGTCGCGCGCCGACCGCCGGCGCGCGACGATATCGATGCCGGCGCCGCACGATCCTCGAACGATCGGGTTCACCTCCGAGCAACGGCTTCCACGACAGTGTCTCGCAAAGCCGGGATTTTGATCCTTAACATGGCTTCGATGAAAGCGCCCCCATCTTTTCTGGTCCGTTGCGGCCCTATCTCCGCGACTTTCTTTTCGCGGATTTGGCGATCAGATCGATCAGTTCGCTGAGGTCGCGGCGGACCGATCGATCCGTGATCGCCGCATAGGCGGTAAGCATCTTGACCGTCGTTGCATCGGAAACGAGCTTGACCGGAATATCGCCTCCCCTTGCTTTGCCGGCCGATGCATCCACAGACCCCCCGAAAAGGGTGCCGATCGAAACGCCGAACATGTCGGCGATCTGAGGAAGGCGCCCTGCGCCGACACGGTTCGTACCGTTCTCATATTTCTGTACCTGTTGGAACGAGACGCCGAGCCGCCTTGCAACCTCGCCCTGCGTCATGCCCGCGGCCAACCGATGCGCGCGAATGGATTCGCCAACTTGGCTGTCCGCGGAATTTGGCCGCCTGTTCTTCTTGCGAAAGGTTCGGGATTTTCCGACCGCGTCTGTCTGTTTTTTCATCGGAGACGATACACGACTATAGAGGAGCACGTTGACACTGTGCAATCTAAGATATGTTTCTCCTCGAGCCGTTCTGCTCGTTTGTAGACAGCGCCCGGCGCGTTTTTGCTGCTTCCTTTCTGCGCACCCACCGCGGTTATCGGCGGTTTATCGACATAACTTGCTCGGGCGCTCGGCTCTGCCCGATGATCCCGGCAGGGAACACCAGCCCGGTCAGTTCAACGCTGGCGTTGAACTGCCGCACGTTTTATCGGCTTCCGTTTGCCTGACCTGTCCGCTTCATTTGTCACTACTTGACGTAGAGAGGAGGCAAGTTGTGGAAAACAAGATGAGGGTCATCACGCCGAACCACAATCAAATCCGCTGCGAGGTCGTGACCACCTACGAGCAGATGCTGCACGCCTACGCCATCCGCAGCATCTGCTTCATGGAAGAACATGGCGTCAAGGCGCAGCAGACCTTTGACGGCAACGACTATCAGTCGACCCACATGATTGTGTACGCCCGCGACGAGCCGGTCGGCACGCTGCGCATCCGGTGGTTCAAGGATTTTGCCAAGCTCGAGCGCACCGCCTTCCGCCAGGATTACCGCAACACCCATGTCCTGAAGGAGTTCGCGTCCTTCGTGTTCGATCATGTCGCGCGCAAGGGCTATGACAAGGTCATCACTCATGCCCAGCCGAAATACGCGCGGCTGTGGAGGATCATCCTCGGATTCAAGAACGCCGAAGGCAAGAAACCACTGTATTTCGAGGGACACGAAGAGCCCTACACCGAACTTGTCAAGGACCTCGTGCCTCCGCCGAACGCCATCTCGGTCAGCACAGATCCGGCTATTCTGTTCCGGATCGAGGGATCCTGGGACGCGCCGTCCGTGTACGAGACCGCGGCGGCCTGACGACCCGCGCGGACCTTTCTACGACGCCATCGGACCCGACGTTCGAAACGGGTGTTCTCGTGGACTTTTTCCGATCCGAACTGAAGGACGTGGTCAGCATACACCGCGTCATGTTCGAAAAGCTGCTGTTCGAGGAAGACTCGGACATTGGACCGGAGCTCGCCGAACTCTTCGAGGACACCGGAAGGACCTATTTGCAGATCGCCGAACGGATCAGCGACCGCTATCATTCGCGCCTGCCTTTCAAAGATTGAACATCTTCCGGAACCCGGCGTCGTATTCGCTCGGAGGATTGTTCAATTTGAACTCATCACTGAACCACGGATTGTCGCCGCCGAAGATGCCGGCGAGCCAATCAAATACAAGACGGACGGGTCGGGCCCGCAAACGCTCGGTCTTCGCAAGCAGAAAAAGCGGAACCGAAATCCTCACCCCGATTTCGAGCGGGACAAAACAGGGCTCAACGAGGATATAACTGGCAAGCAGGCCAATGCCGTGCCCGGCTTTCACCAGCATGCCGTAAGCGAACGACTCGTCGCAATAATGCGCGATGCGCCCGCGTGAAACAGCTTGCTGCCAGCTGTCCCAAAGTCCCGTTTTCGCCAGGTAATACTCGGACTGGACGAAAAGGTGGTGTTCGAGATTGTTGCCAGTCGGCAATCCGCGATTGCGGATATAGTCTTTGGCGACGACGGGAAGGAAATGAAGCTGCCCCAGCTTTCTGAACTGGATATCCGACGACATGCTCGGACTGAATCCGATCATCATGTCGGTTTGGTTTTCGCGCAGATTGATGAGGTTCAGCGGGCTTTTGAGGTGCAATTGAATTTTCGGATACTGCGCGGAGAACGGCAACAGCGCCGGCGCCGCAAACAGAGCGTTCAGTCCATCGGTAATGCTGACGCGCACGGCGCCTTCGGCTTCGCGGCTCTCCGCCTTCAAGTCGCTGGTGAGGGAATGCAGCGTGTAATCGAGCCGCGAAAGAACCTTGGCAAGCGCTTCTCCGTTCCGAGTGAGCTTGACGCCGCGCGGCGTCGAGACGAATAGCTGCGAGCCCAACACGTCCTGAAGGCGCTTCACCTGCCGGCTCACGGTCGGCTGGCTGGTGTTGGTTATCTCCGCGGCCCGGTTGAACGATTTGGTCTTCGCCACGGCAAGAAAGACGCGAAGTTCGCCCCAGAACTGTCCGCTCATGAGGGTTTCCTCATCAAGCGGGCTCTTATTGAACGACTGTTGTTCCTCGTCGAATGGGAGCATCGGCTTCGTCTCGGTAGATCAAATGACGCCGCACAGCCTAACCGTGTCCCCGGCCAGAAGTCCACCGATCGGGCGCGATAATGCAGTTGTTCCTTTGGCTCGTCCGGCAGCGCCGGGGCGGGCGTGATGCGCAGCGCCCGTCGATTTCAACCGGCTCATGGTCGAAGGGCGGCGGTTGTGACGGCTCGAGGCGACGCGATCGAGTTGACTTTATCGTCGCTGTGGCCCGGAACAGGATGTCGCAGATTAACGCTTGTTCCAGTACGGCGCCGGTCCACTGCCCTGCCCGCGTCGGGGCGATCGGTAAAGACGTCGACCTCGTGCGCGATATCCTGTAAGGTCACCCTATGTCATCCAGCCGCGACCTCGCTGATGCAACGGGGTGGGCCAATCTGGGAGCTGCCGGGTTCCTGGGCATGTCTCCACATGTCCGGAAGGATACCTACCGCCATCCCGACACTCTTCAGGTGGCGGCAAGCGATCGGCCAAAAGCGCCAATACGTTTCGCGCTGGCCAGATCCTCCGACGTCTGGAGGCGGACGCTTTGCGATATGCCATCTACCGGATGGGATATCACGGTCGCGCCACGACCCACGGTTTCCGCGCCGTCGCTGCCACGATCTTGAAGGAAACCAACTTGTCCAACCGAGATTGGATCGAACGCCAGCTTTCACACGTAGAACGAAATGAGGTACGACGCGCTTACAACGCCGCGGAGTGGATGCCTGACCGTCGAAGAATGATGCAGTGGTGGGCAGATCATATTACAGCGTTGGCCCTCGAAGGCGACAATATCATTCCGTTGTCGCGCGTCGGCTGGCTATCTGCCCATCCTCCGAAGGCAGAGGTCACACGTTCGAATCGTGTCGGGTGCGCCACTTCGGTACAGAACTGGGCACGCCAAAACCAGCCGTTTTTGCGCTTGAAGCGGCGACGAGCGTGCGCAGGAGCGCGCTTTTCGATCCCATGATGCGCAATTCTTTCTGATCGACTTCGACGCGTTGGGCGAATGCGCGGAGATGGTCGCGGCGGTAGCCGCCGCCGTCGGTCCGCATCCGCTTGCGGGCTGTCCTGGCAAAGGTCTTGAGGGTCTGCGGCGTGATGGTCGGGCCGGCCCGATCAATCGCGTCCTCGGCCCTCTCAGCGTCAAGGCGGGCCTGGTCGCGCGACGCCTTCAGTTCAGCGATGCGATCCTTCAGCATGGGGTCAGAGAGATCGGCGACGCCGTTCTCGATCGCGTCGTAGAGCCGCTTGAGTTTGGCATCTGCCTCGGCCGCCCGCTTGCGCAATTCGGCAATGTGCGACCTTCGGCGTTCCGCGCGCTCAGTGCGGCGATCGAGAACGTGTGACAAAAGCTGCTCAAGACGCTTGGGCTGCAACAAACGCTGCTCGATGTATTCCGCGACCAGGTTATCGAGTTTTTCCATGGGGACGGTACGGCCCGGACAGCCGGTCTCGCCCTGGCGGGCTTTGGTGCAGCAGGTGTAGTAGCGATAACGGCCGCTCTTGCCGGTGCGCAGCGTCATCGCTCCACCGCAAGCAGCGCAGAAGCAGATGCCGGTAAGGAGCGTTGGGCCGCTGACGACTCTTGGTGGCGTCATTGCCGGACTTCGGCTCTTGAGCAGCGCTTGGACGGCCTCAAATTCATCCTTGTCGACGATTGCTGGCACCGCCATTTCCACGATTTCAGTCTCCGCCTTGCGCTCGCGGGTTTTCCAGAACTTGGTGTTGAAGCGGTGACGGCCGATGTAGGTCGTTCGAGTCAGCACCTTGTGGACGGCATCGACGCCCCAGCGTCCGCCGTCGCGGGTGCGGATGCCCGATGCATTCAGGTGCGTGGCTATGGACTTGACGCCCATCGGCCCCGAGCTTCCATTCCCTTCCCGGGCCAAGCGGAAGATCAGGCGCACCGTTTCGGCCTGGACAGGATCGATCTCCAGGGTCTTCTTGGTCCGGTGTCCGCGCTGCTCGGATGCTTCCACGATCCGGTAGCCGATCGGGGGCAGCGCGCCATTCCAGAAGCCCTGACGGGCGTTCTCCTTCATGGCCCTGAGCGTATGCTTGGCGTTCTCCTTGGACTGGTACTCGTCAAACAGCGCCATGATCTGCCGGATCATGTTGCTCATGGGATCGTCGCCGAGCTCCTGGGTGATCGAGACCAGCCGGACACCGGCCTTGGCGAGGCGGCGGACATAGAACTCGAGCTGGAACTGGTCGCGGAAGAATCGACTGAAGCTGTGGACCAGGATCACGTCGAACGCCGGCGTCTTGGTGGTCGCCGCATCGATCATGCGCTGGAATTCCGGACGCCGGTCATCCGTGGCAGACAGGCCGGGCTCGACATAGTCGGCGACAATCTCCCAGCCGCGCGACGCGCAATACGCCTTCGCCTGGCGGCGCTGGTCCGGGATCGAAAGGTCGCTCTCGGCTTGCCGACCGGTCGAGACCCGGAGGTAGAGGGCAGCACGAACCGGCATCGTCATGGTGATCTCCAAAGCAAAAGGGGTCAGTGGCGGGTCGAAAATAGTTCGTCGAACAGATCGCCGAACCAGGCCTCGAACACCTCGATCTCGGCCTCGGTGATCGGGACCTCGGCGGGCCAGTCATCGGTCACGGTCCACTCAGATTGTTTCTTCTTGGCTCGGCGGCGCCTTCGTCGAATTGGTGGCCGCAAATGGTCGTAGAGATCGTCGGGCAAAGGACCCAATGACCGCCTTCGTCTCGGCCGAGATTTTTGATGATGAGCCATTGCGCCCCTGCGGCGGGCAAACTCCATCGAGAGAACGGCGCAAATTTGTCCGCCGAGTCATTTCGACGAGGAGCGACATCTCGCTCGCGCTGAGCCATCAGCGCATGGCTGTCAAACGCCGGAGCAGGCGACGCCAGTCAAGGCCGTCAGCCGGCGGAGCCGGGCGCGCAAGGCGCGAGCCTTGACGGGTGTCGGCTGGTCCGGCAGCGCCGTTCCCGGCGATGATAGCCTAGCTGCCTAGCGATGTGCTCAGCGGGTGCCCCGGATTGCGGGTCAGACGGCACACATTGCGCGTCGAGGAAACGAAGAGTAAATGCCTTCAGAAGGTTGAGCACAGTTGCCGCGCGCGAGCGCACATTGCCCGAACCACTAAAAACGCGCCTACACCTTGTACTAACCCAATGTGCAGACATCGACTCTCGCGCCGACCGCACCAGCAAACCCTGTTTGCTTTTATCTTGCTATCAAGCGGTCGGTCGTCTGCGTCTCGCCGGTCCTTCGCTAGACCACGATCGAATGAAAACCGAGCCAAGCACCAAACAGCCGCGCCCACGCAGAGCGATTGCGGGGCGTTTTGCACCAAATCGCGCAAACCCACCGCGTGCGAGTTGCTGCGATTGCGCCCATCCTTTGCAGATCGCACGCCGACCACATCTGTTTGCGAGGCATCTTTGGCAGAGATGCCGCACGCGGCGGCGAGCCATAGACCATTGAGCGGGCCGCTGATCGGCACTATACTTTTGGTCGAGGGTAGGAGGCCAATTGCTTCCCTGTTTCGCTGCGGTCGGTGCCGATGTGCTTTGAACGCCCTCGCGATCGATAGGAGACGCAATGAGCGACAATCGCCCGCCGCGTCCGCCGGACATCGTGCTCCCCGTTGGGCAGCCGATCCCGCCCGGACCCGGCATTGTGTGGTGGCTGCGGTACATCGCCAGCCGCAAGTGAAAAGGGATGAAGCCCGGCAGAAATGCCGGGCTTTTCTTGCCCAGGCGAGCAGTTTGTGGAACTCTACTTCTGGAGATGGCTGACGGGGCCGTGGCAATGAGTTATGCGGGGATCGCAACTATTGTAGTGGCCTGCTTGGGCGTCGCGGCGTGCGCATCGCTGGCAGAAGACCAGAACACGCTTTACGTCGAGTACACCTGCAATCCGGTGGGCGCGACGCTGTACCAAGAGAACACGCTGAATCTCGGCAGATGTCCGAGGACTATCATCTATAAGATCACTGACCAGGACAGGGCGCGCGGATCAATGATCCTGAAAGGCGTGACCGCGTTCTGGGTCAGCGGCGTCTCATCGTCTTCATCGCCGACGATCTCCGCCAATCTAGCAAACGGCCTTCATCAGCATTTCAATTTCGAACGGCCTCGCGACGCACCGAACTATAACGTTGACGCGAACTATGCCCTCAATCTGGAAAAGAACCAGCTGTTGAAGGCGCAGGTCGAGGCGATCGAAACATCAATGTGACGGTCGATCAGTCCTCGCCAGCGCCGCCGCTTCGCACCCACTGCACGACAAGCCACATAGGGCAGACGGCTTACACCAACTGCTATTGACGCGATCCTGAGCTCGAAAGTCCACCCGGCTCTCCGAATGCTTCGCGTCGAGGGACGCTTGGAGAATGAAGGATGACCAGCGAACTCTGGCAGCCGATACAGGAATACATTGATACGCTTGCCAACGGGTCCATGCCAGCCGTACACCATTACACGACGCTCAAGGGAGCCCTAGGGATTTTGGAAACTGGTCGGATTTGGTTTACCGAACGGACACACTTGAACGATCCATCCGAGATTTCGTATGGCCTAGAGATCGCTGATAAGGTTCTCCATGAGCGAAATAGAGCATCAGATGCAGGGCGCTTTAAGACCAGCGCCCAAGACGTCTTTCGCGATTTCCGTTTCTTCAGTGCAAGTTTTAGCTTTGAGTGCGATGACATTTCGCAGTGGAGGAACTATGCAGACGATGGAAAGGGGGTGGTGTTGTCGTTCAAGGCTTCAGCATTTAATGCCCCGAAGACTCACGTCGATAGCCTGATAGGCGATAATCTGACCGCCCTTGTTTGTCCCATTTCGTACGAGTTGCCGTGCTTAGAAAGTGTGATCAACCGCATCGTAGATAGATGGCAGGGATGCGGTATTGGAGAACTGTGTGACCATGTTTTTATGATCTCTAGTATGTTCAAGAACGAATGTTGGAAGTCAGAAAGGGAATATCGCTTCTTTGTTCACGGCAGACGCGAGAAACTCTTGAGAAGCGACTACTATAGGACCCGCGAACGTAATGGTCAGGTCGTTTCCTACCTAGATTTGCCTATCCAAAATTGGGGCTCACCAGCAGATTTCCCTATCTACCGCATACGCCTCGGTCCAGCCGCGGCAGACGGCCTCGATGCACAACTTCGAGACTTCCTTTTCTCTCGAGGTATTCCAATTCAAGAGAACCTAATTTCTAGATCCAATATCCCATATCGGTCGCTGCGGCGGATTTAAGCGTCGGAATTGATAGGGGGCTGGCTATATCATCCCGAATCTCACGGAGTCGTTCCACTTCGTGGCGTAGCGCCCGATCATAGACCGTCGGAGATTTTCCTATCGAGGCGCGCAAAGGGCTCTAACATCATAGTGCCACGGCGAAAGAATATTGCCCATCTTCATCTGCCGTGGCGCGCCAGTTCGGTCGGGCGAAACCCTCGTCCTGATGGCGCCTTCAGGCCGGGTGTCGCGCCGGCCGCAGCGGTACCCACCGAAAATATCGAAAACAACCCCATGCAACGTAGCCGGACCATCGCCGGCACTGTCGCTTTGGACCGAGGCTTGACACGTCGGGCAAATCAACGGCACCCTGTCATCATCTCAAAATCTGTTGAAGCGACCACGAGCGCGCAACGGCGACAAGCCACGCCTCGCGATGGTTTCGTGCACTGTCACCGTAATTCAAATGGTCGTAGAGCTCGTCGGGCACGGACCCAATGACCGCATTCGTCTTGATCGAGATTTTTGATGATGAGCCATGGCGCCCTGCGGAAGGCAGACTCCATCGAGAGAACGGCGCAAATTTGTCCGCCGAGTTCTTCCGATGAGGAGCGGCATATCGCTCGCGCTGAGCCATCAGCGGATGGCCGTCAACGCTGGGCCTGACGGCGCCGGTCAAGGCCGTCAGCCGGCGAAGCCGGGCGCGCGCGAGCCTTGACGGGCGGCGGCTGGTCCGGCAGCGCCATTCCAAGCGCCGATCGCTCAGCAACGCCAAGCCAGGTCGGTCTCGGCCACACATTGCGCTGACCTCTTGAGCGCAAAGGAGAACCCGGATTCTTGCAATGTGCGGAGATGCCAGAAAAATTGCGATAAGCTTCTGCACTGTCTGAAGATCGACCGCGGCGCACCTTGCCCTTTTATCCTGCTATCAAGCGGTCGACCTATTGCGCCTCGCCAGTCGTTCGCCGTTCTTCGACAAATTGCGATGAGGCAAAAATCGGGAAGAGTATCCCAAGAGCAGATTCCGTGCTGGTTTTGTGCTGTCGATACGCCGGCTCTTCGGTGAACGGCACGCGCTCGTGAGTCGATCAAGGCGAACATTCGGAGCTGCCGCGGTTGCGCCGGTAGTTTGCTATTCAGGCACAGGAAGGCGGCGGCCGAACCGTCCCAACCGGACGCAAAATGATCCGGTATTGTGGATAGCGGGCGCAAAGCGACGAGATTGCCCCAAACCGGAAGTCCATGAATGTTCCTGAACCGGGCAATTTGTGGTCGATCCATACGCTTGGTTTAGTTTGGAAATCCCACACGGCTCACGAGCTCCGCAAAACGTGGATCGGAGCGCAATTGCTTCCAGCGCGGATCGAGGCGCAACCACACCAACCAATGAGACCTCTCGTCGAAGGCTTTATCGAGCCAGGCAAAGGCGGAATCCTTCTGACCAAGGCCCGCATGGACGAGAGCGACGCCATAAGACGTTACATATTTCTTGTCTGCCAATCTTCGCAGCTCGGTCAATGTGTTCTGAGCTTCATCGGTTCGGCCGGAGACTCCGGCGACGAATCCCCTTGCGGCAATCGAGACCGGCCACTCGGGAAGCTTTTCTTCAACTTGCTGAAATTCGGCAAGCGCGTCGTTAAATCTTCCCAGCTCCTGGTAGGTTCGGCCCAACCATAGATGCGCCGGCGAAAAATCTTTGTTTAGCTCCAGCACGAACTTCAACTGCTTCACCGCTTCGCCGTATCGACCCGTATAGTAGTAGTGAAAGCCAAGGTCCGTGTTAACCGGCAGCGAAAGCGGATCCGGCTGGCGCGCAAGTTGAATCTCCCGAAATCCGTCCTCGGGCCGGCCCGCGGCCAGTAGAAAAATGCTGTACCATTCATGGGAGGGCGCATAATTCCGATCGAGCGAGATCGCTCGCTGGAAGTCCGCTTCGGCATCCGCCCAATCCCAGTCGAAATAAAGCTTGACGAAACCAAGTGACGCATGCGCTTCGGCGAGCGATTTATTCAATTCCAGCGCCTTTGTCGCATACTGCCGTGCGGCGGGAAACGCCCGGTTGGGAGCGAGTGAGCTCAGATAGCCTAACGTCGCATAGCAATCCGCCAGTCCGGAATAAGCTGGCGCGAAAATGGGATCGATCTCCACTGTGCGCTGGAAATGTTCGATCGCCCGGGTCAGGCCTACCTCTGATCTCTGGTTCCAGTCGAAACGGCCCCGAAGATAGGCGTGGTACGCATCCGCATTGCCGTCGTTAAAGGCGCGACACACCGCTGCATCACGCGCCATGACGGGTCCGACAAATCGATAACCGTGCGTCGGCACGGTTTGGATCATGCCGGTCCCTCTCCAATCCCCAAGGACCTTGCGCAGGGCAGAGATATTCACGGTCAGGTTCACTTCCTCGACCAATGTGTCGGGCCACACCTCGCGCAACAAATCGCCCTTGGTCACCAGGTGCCCACTTCGCTCGACGAGGACCACAAGCAAATCGAAGGCTTTCGGGGTGAGCGGGACGGGCTCGCCGCCGCGCAGCAGCAGGCGCTCCTTGGGTACCAGAATGAAGTTGCCGAACTCAAAAAACCGGTCTTCGTGCATCGCGTGAGTTTAGGAAATCTGCAGGAAAAATTTAAGATCTTTCCAAAGACTTGGCCCGTTCAGGCATTTACTTGGTTTGGGCTAGTCGCACAGGTTCAGAGAGCTCAACATGCACGCAAATCAGCTCCACCACCGCAGTTGCGCCGGGGTACGGTCGATTGCAAGCGCCACCCTGTTGCTGGTTACCTTGATGATCAAGCCCGCCGTTGCCGCGTCTGAAGACGAGGTACGGTCGACCTTCGATCGTTTCGTCAGCGCGCAAAACGCCCACGATCTCAAAACGGTAGAGTCGTTGCTGCTCGGCTCTCCGGATTTCCTCTGGATCACGCGGGGCTCTCCGGTCTGGGGCCAGGACGCCGCGCTGAAGCGCTTCGCCTCGCTTTACGAAGGAACGTGGCGGCTCGATCCCGAACTCACGAGCCTGAAAGTGATCTTGATCGGTGAGAGTGTCGCACAGGTTTACGCCCCGATCGTGTTTGCTATCGGAGCGGCTGGCCAACCGCCACAGGCGGCCAAGTTCCTTATGAACCTGGTAATGGTCAAAACGCAAACCGGTTGGAAAGTGTCAAGCATACTGCCCATCCCTGTTCCCGCGAAGTGATCGAGCGCAAAAGGAGCATCTCTGCTGCCGTGCACGGGTCTGCAGTGGTCCTTCTCGTCTGTCCGGAAGGCTACTCGGGATGGCCGCTATTGAGGGGTCAACCTGACCAGCCACAATACGGGGATCTAGGAGGCGCAGTACTGAATCGAAGGCCGTCGCAGTTCTGCTAATTGGAGCGCGTGGCGGATCGCGGCATCATAGCGCCACGGCGAAGCAATATTGCCCATCTTCATCGGCCGCGGCGCGCCATCTTTATCCGGATGTCCACACCCCGGCGCCTCGATGCCGGCGTTCCTCGGGCGGCCCAGGCCCGCGCCCGACGCCCACACCAGCCTGCTGAAGCTGCCCCCTCAAATTTATTTTTTGTGCCGCGACCCCGGCGCCGGTTTTGCGCCCTCTTGTCTTTTGTGAATGCGCCATTGCGGCGCGTCACGAACCGGAGCACAGAACCATGTGGTATAGGAAGAACGTTGGCGGGTGGGAGCGCGCGGCCAGGCTGACCGGCGGGGGCTTGATGCTCATCTGCGGCGTGGTTGCGCTGCACGCTTCGCCGCTCGGGCTACTGCTCAGCGGCGCCGGTGTCGTGACGCTGGTCACCGGCGTGTTCGGCTATTGCCCTGCCTGCGCCATCGCCGGGCGCGAGCCAGTGAAGGGGTGACTGCCATGGCGCGCGTGTCAGACGATCTCTTGCTCGCGGCACAGTCGGGTGACCGGCACGCGCTGACCCAGCTATTGGTGGCGCTGCAGCCGGACATTCGACGCTACGCCCGGCGCCTTTGCTACCGCGCCTCGGTTCTCGAAGATGTAGTGCAAGAAGCACTTATCGTCGTGTACCGGCGCGTGGGCACCATCCGCAGTCCAGCCGCACTCGCCGGCTGGCTGCTGACCGTCATCGCGCGCCTTTGCATGCTGCCGGCGCTGATGCTGACGCGCGGCGTCGAGGAGCTCGCCAGCCTGGAAGAACAACGCGAACTCGCAAAGGTCCCGCCGGACGAGTTGCGCATAGACCTGGTCCATGCGATCGAGTCGCTTTCGCCGTCCCATCGCGAAGTGCTGCTGCTGCGAGATCTCGAAGATCTGACGATTTGGGAAATCGCAGGAAGGCTCGGCGTGACGCGCGAAGCGGCCAAAAGCCGCCTGCGCCGCGCCCGCGCACTGGTGCGCGAATATCTGCTCGGCACAAGGGACAGCGGACGAGAGAGCACATGAATTACTTTCGTGGAGCCGGCATGTTCGGGAGCGCCTTCCTGGGCGCACACCTGATGCGCGGCGCAGCTGCGGCGGCGCTACTCGCTTGGGCCATCGTCCACCAGACCGTGCACCCCTGGCTATCCTTGGGCGCGGGCGTTGCCGCCCTCGTCGCGCTACGCGGATGCCCGACGTGCTGGACAGTCGGCCTGGTCGAGACGCTTTCGCAAGGCCGCCGCGATTCAACCGCTGAACGCGCCGACCGGACATGGCTGCATGCTCGCAGCAGACTGTGATTTGCGACGCTATTCTTGTCAGGTCGTGGGAGCACGCAATGTCGAAAGCAATTGCCGTCTTGGGCTCCGCTCTGTTCTTCGTCGTTGCGCCGTTGGTGCTGGCAGGCTTCATCCCCTTGTGGCTCACGCAGTGGGAATTTCGGCCAGCCTTTTTTGGCGTCGATCTAACCCGCATCCTCGGCGGTCTATTGATCATCGTCGGAGTGCCCGGAGTTGTGGATTCATTTGCCCGTTTTGCGCTGCAGGGGCTGGGGACGCCCGCCCCGATCGCGCCGCCACAAAAGCTCGTGGTGACAGGCCTTTATCGGTACGTGCGAAATCCGATCTACATCGCGGTCGTCGCAGTCATTTTTGGTCAGGCCCTTTTGTTCGGTGACTGGAATCTCCTCTGGTACGGCGCGCTACTCTGGCTTTTTTTTCATGTCTGGGTGGTGATGATCGAAGAACCGACGCTCAAGCAGACATTTGGCACGGAGTACGAGAGCTTTCGGACCGCTGTGCCGCGCTGGATTCCGCGGTTGACGCCATGGCGAGCCGCTGCCGCGTGATCGCGGGTTGGGCACATCGTGACTGGATATCCGAGCCCGCATCGCGGTGACGGAGCGTAGCCCGCAATCGCAGGCCTTCGCGTTTTCAGCTGGGAGCGGCGTGTCGCAGGCTCCCACATCATGGCGCCGCAGCGAAGGCGTAGTGCCCATCTTCATCGGCCGTGGCGCGGCAACGCCGAATGCAAAGGCGATCAGCACGGCCGCAATGACCATCGCCGCGACGACGTAGACGAGGAAGATGAGAAAGCTCAGATTGCCAGGGACGTCTTCACGGGAGTTCTGCCGCCGTTCCACACCCCCGACGGACTTGCTCCGTCGGGAGCGTCGGGATGATGGAGACGCGATTTCCTTGCTTGCGCCGCCTGGACGAATGGCATCAGCTCCACTCAGCGGTCCAGCTACCCTGCAGAGGTGTGATCCAGTCCCGTTTTGGGCTCGTTTAGCGGTCTGTCGCACCTGCCGGTGCCGACAATGAACCCAACAGACGGGAGCCGGGCCAATGAACTTCCTCCTCACCTATTTGTCGGTCGCGACGACGTTTGTGACGATCGACATGATCTGGCTCCGGGCCATGGCCGAAAGGCTCTACCGGCCGGTGTTGGGCGAGATGTTGCGTGCTGAACCGAACGTTACGGCGGCGGCCTTTTTCTACATTCTCTATCCGATCGGTCTCGTCGGATTTGCCGTGCTGCCGGCACACCATGAGGGCAGTGCTCTGCGCGCCTTTGCGTCCGGAATGATGTTCGGCTGCTTCAGCTACGCCACCTACGACCTTACCAACCAGGCAACGCTGCGAAACTGGTCGACGATGCTCACCGTTGCGGACATCTGCTGGGGCTCGTTTCTGGCCGGCTCGAGCGCGTGGCTTGGGTTTCTCGTGGCACAACGGATGGAATCCTGACGATGGTGAACGCATCGCCGGTCGTGGTGCAGCGTGTACGAGGGTTCCCGGGCGGGAATTGGACACGGTTTGAGGCATTTATCATCCTCATGCCCGGCGCGGCGTTTGCGATCGGCGCACTTAACGACCACGGCGCGTGGTATGCCGCCCTGAACAAACCGCCTTTAATCCGCCGGCTTGGGTTCTTTGCCCCCGTATGGAGCGTTTGTACCTGATGATCGGCGTGGTCGGCCTTCGCACCCTCGAAAGAAGACCGCGCGGCGCGGCGGTGAAACTGTTGGCGCTTCAGCTGACGTCGAACTTCGTCTGGTCCTCACTATTCTTCCCGCTTCACCGCACCGATGTCGCGCTTGCCGTCATCGTCCTGTTGTTTGCTTCGATCCTTGCGTTCGTATGGAACCGGTGGCGAGCCGATCGTGCGGCTGCATTGCTGTTCCTGCCCTACGCGGCCTAGGTTGGCTTTGCGACGATATTGAACGCAGCCTTGTTTCCGCTGAACTGGGCGGATTGCCTTCATCGAGGCGGTGGCGATCCCGGTTCGACTGTCATGAATTTTGATCGACGCGTCGCCGTCGATTTCGAGATGATGGTGGCAGAAATGCCAGTATCGCTTGAGAACGCGTCGGCTTCCATTGCACCGACGCTCTGCGCGGTAGCGATACAGTCCTCGCGGACAGCTCGCAGAGTTCGATGCAGCCAGGTCTTGATGGTGCCGACCGGCACGCCGAAGTGTTGCGAGAGCGTGGAGCGGCTCTCGCCCTCGATATACGCGAGTGCAATCAATTTGCGCCGATCCTCAGGCAGGCGCTTCAGCGCCCTGAAAGCGATTGTCTCGATGCGCTCATAATCGAAGTCGTCGCAGTCCAGTGAATCGTCGCAAACCGCCGTGCACGCTTCACCGAGATCCGAGGTCGGGAGCTTCCTGGCTCGGGCCATATCGATCGCAGCGTTCCGCATGATCGTGCACATCCAGGCGATGGCGGATGCGCGCCTGCGATCAAAACTGCCCGCATTGCGCCAGATCTTGAGGTAACCCTCCTGCAGAATGTCATCGATATCGCCTGACGATGCGCCCGCCGCAAAGGCGGTCTTGCGCATCTTGTTCCTGGTCAGCGCGTGAAGCTCGCAAAACGCGCGCGTATCGCTTGCTGAGACGCGATGCAGCAGCTGGGTCAATCGTTCGGCGCGTTCGCTCGGCGGCGAGACCAAGCCGGTCATGCTCTCCTTCTCCTTTTCGTTTCCTTGGAAACGCTCGACGGGTGAGCTCGGATCACCCGGGCAGAGTGGGAGAAAGTTCCGAAGCAGACAGCTTAGAGCCGGACGAACGGGCTGATGAGCCGACCGAGGAAGCCGTTCATGCGCAACTCGCCGGTCATGGCGACCAGGCAAAGGCAAGGTCCCTCGTCGCCCACGATTGGACGATGGTCCACATCGTCATCGCCGTAGTCGAAATCGCCGGGCCCGTAGCGGCCACCCTGGTGGATGAAGCTACCCCTCAACACGCAGGTCAGTTCAGTCCCGGTATGGGTGTGCTCGACAAGACGCGCCCCGGGGGCGGATTGCAGCAGAAACGCCCGCCCCGCCCCGCCACCTGAAAGCTCGATCGGCCGCATGCTCACGCCCGGCGCAACGCGCCTGCGCTTGCCGATGCGACAGCGACGCAGGAGTTCGGGCAACTCCAGATCGTCTGCTGTCCCGCTTAGCGGCAATACCGGCACTGCCGGCGCGGGACGTTCATGGATGTGCGCCATGACCCGATCGAACGCATCGGCGGCCATCGGCTCCGGCCCGGCTTCCTCGATCGCCGCGCCTGCGATCTGTTCCATGGCCTGAACGAAGCGGCTGCAGCGCGCGCAGCCCGCGACGTGAACGGCGACGACCAGACGCTCGGCCTCACCGAGCGCGCCGGTGACGTGGCTGGTCAGAAGATGCTCCGGCGGATGGTGGCTTATGTTCATTGCGCTTGGTCCAAGAAATCTCTCAGGCGATTCATCGCCAGTCTGATCCGTGACTTCACCGTGCCGAGCGGTATCCCCAACATAGTTGCGATCTCCTGGTGCGGTCGCTCCTCAATGAACGACAGTCGGATCACCCTGGATTGCTCCAGGGAGAGCCTTTCGATCGCGGCCTTGACACGCGAGGTATCTTCCACGCGCGACATCAGGATATCAGCAGATTCCGCCGGATCGGTCTCGGCAGCCAGTTCAGCCTCCTGGCTCATTCGTCTGGCCCGTGCCGCCCGCCGCACCGCATCGATCCGCTGGTTGCGCGCGATGGTGAAGATCCAGGCAGCCGCTCCCGTCGTTGCAGGATCGAACTGATCCGCTTTCCGCCAGACCGCGATCAGGGTGTTCTGGGCAATCTCCTCGGCCTCGTCCGCACTGCATCCCGCCTTCAGCATGAATCCCTTGATACGCGGCCCGAAGTGTTCGAACAGGCTCTTGAACGCCTCGCCGTCGCCGCGTGAAGCGACACGCCCGATCAGATCAGCCCATTCCACCTTCGCCTTCGGCCTCTCGTTCACGCCTATCGATGGTCGTACCTGTACCTTGCGAGGTAACCCGATGCCCGTCCGGCTCGGCGCTCTGGCGACGCGGATAGCAGTGGTCATGGGGCCTCGGCAAACAGCTATTCGCGGCTCAAACGAATAACATTGGCGGTTGGATCACCGGGACCACTTTTTTCAGATATTCAGGCGCTGGAACCGCGCTCAGTCCGGGCCATTCGCGTTCACCATGGCCAGGAACTCGCGACGGCGGCCAGCCTCGGTGTGGAAGCAGCCCAGCATCCGCATGGTGGTCAGGTCTACCCCGTGCTTCTTCACGCCACGGCCACTGATGCATCGGTGCGACGCCTTGATCAGCACCGCGACACCTAGCGGCTCCAGCACGCGGTCGATGGTGCCGGCGATCTCGGCCGTGAGCCGCTCCTGGATCTGCAAGCGGTTGGCGTAGGCCTCGACCACCCGCGCGAGCTTGGAGATGCCGACCACCCGCTCCTTCGGCACGTAGCCTACCCAGGCATGACCCGTGATCGGTGCCATATGGTGCTCGCAATGGCTCTGGAACGGAATCTTCCGGAGCAACACCATCTCGTCGTAGCCGGCGGTCTCCTCAAAGGTCTTCTTGAGGAATTCCTCCGGCTCCTGATCGTAACCGGCGAAATAGCTTTTGTAGGCGCGCGCCACGCGGGTCGGCGTTTCCGCGAGTCCTTCGCGCGACGGATCCTCGCCGATCCAGGTCAGGATCGTGCGCACGGCCTCTTCGACATCTTCCTGGGTGACTGCCGCGGCCCCACATTTGAGCGGCAGTTTCTTTGCCGTCTGATACACTTTTCGCCCTCCAAAAACAGGGTAACGATGCGACGAGCGGTCCGGATCACCGGCGGCCTTGCCGGTCGCGAGCCGCGATCGCCTGCCAAAGTGTCGGACAGCCGCCTTCAGACAGGCCGAAGTTGATTCCAACCAGCGCTGGATGAAAGTGATCTGCTCCTCCGCTCACGTCGTTTCTTCACCTGTTCTCAACAGGTGAGTTGACCATGGTCTACGTCTCGATGACAGGATTCCGCCCGAGGGGGATCGCCCAATTGCCGGTGTTCTGGTGGCGAACGGCCCGATCAATCGCACAGGCGCGGCGCGCACCCGGGAATATCGCAGTGACGGCGAGGATCGTGGATGGGATCCATCACACCATGACCGCGTGGTCCGACTCGGCGAGCATGCGCCGTTTCGTTGCGAGCGGCGCCCACCTTGCTGCCATGAGGAATTTTCGCAAGCTCGGGAGTGGGCAGACCTACGGCTGCAACTGCGACGAATTACCCGACTGGGGCACCATGTATGGACTTTGGAAGCAATACGGCCGCGAAGTGTAGTCAAGTAGCGAGCAGAACCAATAAGTGTGCGGCGACCAGAAACAGCAATATCCCGGAAGGCACAAGCATACGGTCAGTTTGCATTGCAAAAAAATGCGTGCGAAGCAAGCGGAAATTAACCGATCGAGTCGGATCTAAAAATTTTGCGGGGGACCCCTTGAAATCGACCCCGGTTTTTCTAATTCGATTTTTGCCGCTTACGGGCGGTGCCGGGCGCCAGCTGTTGGGTCCGGCGGCCAAACCGGGCGCGAGACAGGTGCCTGCACTGGTGTCTTGCGCCCCTTCGTATCCATCTTGCTCCTAGGAGGACTTGGCTATGAGGACTTACGATCTGAATCCACTCTGGCGTTCGACAATCGGATTCGACCGCCTTTTTGATCTCCTCGACGAAACCCAGCACAGGACCGAGGACAACTACCCGCCCTATAATATCGAACGGCTCGGCGAAGACCGTTACCAGATCTCTTTGGCGCTGGCCGGCTTCAGCCCGGATGAGATCGTCGTGACTGCCGAACAGAACGTGCTGACCGTGGAAGGCCGCAAGAGCGACAAGGACCAGCACGAATATCTATACCAGGGTATATCGGCTCGGCCGTTCAAACGGCAGTTCAACCTTGCCGACTACGTACAGGTGAAAACCGCGACATTCGACAACGGCCTGCTCCGGGTCGAACTTGTCCGCGAAATCCCCGAGGCGATGAAGCCCCGGCGCATTGCCATCGGCGGTGGCACTTCGACCGCGCAAATCACGCAGAAGGCAGCCTGAGCTGGTTTCTGGTCTGATCATGTCGCGCGCGGACAGTAACCGTCCGCGCGTCGATGTATCGCTGTCAACACCGACTGAAGTCCAGGCAGCAGCATCGCCGCCGCCTTCGGCCCAAGTCGCACAAACCCGTCTCGATGAAAGGAGCAAAGGAGACACGGCATGAGCCAGGCTGATCGTACCGCCAACAATGTTGAGCCGCTTTTCCACCCGGTATCCCATTACGATTCACCTGATGACGTGTTGGACGATGCCGCGCTTTCGGCAGACGAGAAGCGAGCCATCCTCTCGTCCTGGGCGTCGGACATGTACGTTGTCGAATCCCATCCCGCCCTTCGCGAAGTTCCCGGTATCCCGCACAGAATGCGTCTGGACGATATCCTGTCGGCGCTGAAGCGGTTGGATGACGACACCGATCCGCCGCCACGTGGAGGATTGGCTATGCGTCTTCCCAGTCTCGCCAAGCTCGAATGCACCGCGTCCGAGGCGCCTCTGCGCGTCATCTACAGGCAAGCGGCAACGAGGCGGCGGTCGATGGAGGCCTCGCATCAGCGAACTCAGCCGCGATGGACACGCGAGGCAAATGTGCGGCGATACCGCAAGCTCTTGAGGACACGGCTCACCGAGATTGAGCGCAGTTTCGTGGAGCGGCGGCTCGCTGAGGAATTGCAGGACTTTTCTGTGACAAACGCCACGGTGGAGGGAAACCATGTTCGTCAGCTTCAGCGATCCATTTGAAGCCTTGTTCGCACTTCAGCGCGCTCTGGACGCACGTATCGCGAGCGACTGGATGGGACGGGGTACCACTGCCATCGGCAGTTTTCCGCCAATAAACATATTTCAGAAGGGCGATGACTTCGTCGCGGTCGTCGAACTGCCGGGGGTCGAAAAAAGCGATCTGGAGATTGAGGCGAAAGAGAACACCATTCGCATCCGCGGCAAAAAGACCATTGCCTATGGCGAGCGGGCAAGCGTTCATCGCCGCGAGCGTATCTCTGGAGTTTTTGACCGCACATTATCGGTTCCAATTCGCATCGAACCCGATCGCATCAAGGCCGAATATCGCGACGGCATTCTTGCGCTGTTCGTACCGCGTGCGGAGGCCGACAAGCCACGCAGCATCAAGGTTGGCTGAAGGAGGAGAACAATGTCAGATTCACAGGAGCTGCAGGTTCAGCGGAAACGCGAGGTCGAGAAGAAGACGGAGGGTACGACGCCTGGGCGAGACTTCGTGCCCGTGACAGATATCTTCGAGACTCCGGAGGCACTCACCGTCGTACTTGAAATGCCGGGTGTGGACCAACATAGCCTTGAGGCCAATGTCGAAAATGACGTGGTCACCATTCGGGGCAGAATCGACTTCTCCAAGTACGAGGGAATGCAGCCGGTCTACACCGAATACAACGTGGGTCACTATGCGCGCAGTTTTGAGGTCTCAAACAAGATCGATCAGAGCAAGATCAGCGCCCAAATGAAGGACGGCGTCGTCACGATCGTGCTGCCGAAAGGAGAACAGGCTAAGCCCCGCAAGATTCAGGTGGGTTAGTGCGTTGCGACACCGGCAACATCTCGACCCACGGATCGGAGCGGCTTGATTGCCGTCCTGCCGGAGCGGTGACTGTCGCTGGTCGGCAGTCTCCGCCCGCACCATGAGTTCATGAGGGCCAGCTGATGGCGGCCTCTCTCGTTCACGCGCGCGCCCAGCACGAAGCGGACGCCCACTCTGTTCCTCGATGATCTGCAATGGCCCGACGCAGCCACCCTGGACCTGGTTGAGGACCTGTCGACCCTTTCGGATCTGCAGCACCTCATGCTGATCGGCGCCTATCGGGATAACGAGGTCGATGCCGCTCATCAAGCTCGCGCGCGCCGGGTACGCTTGAGACGTACTCTGAGCCGGTTGAGCAAATTACTCAGAGTCGCCTGAAATAAAAGGTCTCGCTTTCACTCCGGGTAAGTGAAAGCATGATCCTTTACTGACTACTCTCGGTGAAAATGGGAGTAGCGAAATGATAAAGCGTCGTAGGCGTTTTCAACAGACAGTCCCGTTCAAAGATAGGCTGCGCGCGTTTGCCGAGGATTTACGCGCGGAGGCGTTGCGGCCGCCGGCTGGTCAAGAAAAAGAGGCAATACTCAAGAGGGCGCGCCGGGCCGATACGGCCGCCCACTTTGACGAGTGGGCGCGCTCGCCCGGACTACAATCCCCGGCCTAAGTCCGCGCGGCCCGTGCTGCACGTCGACACCGGGTCGGGAGCCCGATCGGACGCGGCGCGCGTAAGCCTACACCGCTCCACGCTTCCACGGTGCATAGGTCGGCATGAGCTGCCCGTCGCGCATTTCGGCGAACGTAACGGCGGCTGTGATCAGTTCGAGCGAAGAGGTTGCGCTGACAGTGTTGCCTTCCTTGTCGGTGCCGAGGATCAATCCTCTGCCGGCCAACGGCGGTTCGAGCCCTGCGATCCTGAAGAAACGAACCGGCCTTTCGAGCGAGCCCTGGTTATCGACATAAATGGCCTCGCCGATCCGCAGGAAAGGGCAATAGGCGACCGCGAGGAAGCGGACCGGGTGAACCTCGTGGCTGAGCTGCCGGTGCAGATCGCGGAGATCGGTCGAGTCGAGTTCGACGTCGGCCACCGTGCAGGCAAACGGATCAATCAGGATGGCTCTGACCTTGCGGGTCATTGGTCCAGCCAATCGTGGAACCCGCGCCAGAGAACGTCGAGCACGAACCCGGCGCCAAACACGCCGAGTAGCGGCAGATGCAGATCGGACATGAACCTCAGCTCCCCGTCTGGAAGCAGGACATAACCGTCTGGAGACATCGACACCCAGGAGAGCGTCGGCAGCTTCCCTGTCCACACCTGAATGTCACCATGCTCAGCAACATGAGCGGGGCGACGCTGGCGGCGCGCGTGCTGACTGCAGGGAACGGCGGCTTCAAGCATGCCGACACCCCGCGCGGGGTCCTTCCTGACGGGGGAGCGGGGACAGCGCCCGCCCGGCCGCGTCAGGGATCAAGAAATTCAAGCGGGCAACAACTGCCGGACCCGTTCGTGTGATGGGCCTTCGTTTGTGAATTGGCGGAGGGTCGTCAGCGCGATCCGCTTGCCCGCTCGTGACTACGTGTGCAGGCCGGCGAATGATGTCGGCTGGTGTGCAGGTTTTTGGACGCCGGCAACAAGGTGGCTCCGCATGCTCAATTGGCCGGCGTCCAAAAACGCGCCAAGGCACGAAGTCGCGGGAAGTTTGGCACCGGCCGGGCAGCGGGCGCTATGGGGATTTGATGCCGGCACCGCCCTCGATGGTGGTTGCGGCTCGACTTGGCTAGCATGAAAATTGCATATTTTCCGTGCCGAAACGGACCTCCTACGCCCGACATGAACCTGATCAGTCTCGACATCCGTATGCTCCGGTCGCTGATATCGGTTGTCGAGACCGGGAGCATCACCGAGACGGCACGACGGCTTGGCCGCACCCAACCCGCCATTACCTTGCAATTGCAGCGTCTCGAAGAGCTCACGGGCAAGCAGCTGTTCGTCCACGGCGGCCGGCGCCTTGCGCTGACGGAGGACGGCGGCACGGTATTGACGTATGCCAAATCCATCCTGCGGCTGCATGACGAATTGATCTCACAGCTCGCTTCCCAGGAGATCGAAGGCCAGGTCGTACTCGGCACGCCAGATCTCTATGCGGCATTCATGCTGCCCTCGATCCTCTCCGTATTCCGCAAATCCTTTCCGCGCATCCAGGTCGAGCTGAACTGCGCGCTCTCGACGCCCTTGGTCGGCCTCGTCAAGCGCGGCGAGGTCGACATTGCACTCGTCACGCGCATGAACGATTTCACGGGCGGCCAGGTGGTCCGGCGGGAGCAACTCGTCTGGATGACCGGCGAGCAGTCCTGCGCGCACCAGGAGCGGCCGGTGCCGCTGGCATTGCTGCCGCCGGGAAACATCTATCGGGACTATGCTATCGACGGCATGGAACGGGCGGGCTTGCGCTGGCGCATCGCCTGCGTCAGCGAAAGCGTGGGCGGTTTGCAGGCCGCAGCTTTTGCAGGAATGGCGGTGACGGTCCTTGGCCGCAGCGCGCTGGTTCCCGCGATGCGCGAGGTTGGCCCCAAGGAGGGATTGCCGCCGCTGCCGGAGGTCGAATTGCTGCTTTACAAGTCGATTGGAGCCACCTCAAAGGCCGCGACCGCTTTGCACGATTATCTGGCGCACTATCTGCGCCTCGACGAGCAACTCGGCAAGAAGGGACTTCCGGTCGAAGCGCCGTAGTGCTTCCTCCGTCATTCCCTCCCGCGAGCAGATAGGGACAAACCCCTCACACCTTCACGCGCGCCTTCGACTGCGCGCTCAATGGCGGCCAATGCTGCGCCCAGGGCTGCGCCTGCTCGAACGCGGCGGCGATCCGGAAGACGGTCGGCTCGTCGAGCCAGGGCGCTATGATCTGCAGACCGATCGGTAGTCCCTCCTCATCGAAGCCGCACGGCACCGTGGCAGCGGGAAGACCGGTGAGATTGATCGGCCAGGAGAACGGCGACCAGCCGAGATGCGGATCGACCGAGCGTCCATCCACGCTGCTGACGCCAATCTCGCCGACCTCGAACGCGGTGATGGCCACCGTCGGCGTCACCAGTGCATCGACGCGCTCGAACAGTTTTAGGAACGCGCCGCGCGCCTGGCCGCGGCGATAGCCGGCCTCGATATAGTCGGTGCCGCTGTAGCGGCGCCCGGCGGCGACCACCTTGCGATACTCCAGCTCGGAGTCCGCGAGATCGTCCGCGGTCCGGCCGCCGACCGCGGCGGCCTGTTCGGTGAACGCGATCGGTTTCAGCGTATGTTCGAGCATCTCCGGGTCGAGCGCGGGCGCATCTTCGCTGATACAGGCGCCGCTGCCGGCGAGAACACCGACCGCATCGGCAAAGGCCGCGCGAACCGAACGACTGACCGCGGCATAGCCGAAATCGACGCTGGCGCCAATCCGCAGGCCGTTCAAGGAAGCGAATCTGGCCGCGAAGCTGCGCGGCGCGAGCGGCAGGCTCGCGGGATCACGCTGGTCATGGCGCGCGATGATGTCGAGTACCAGCGCGGCATCGGCCACGCTGCGCGTGATCGGGCCGGTGTGCGCGAGCGAGGCCCAGGACGGCGGCGAAAATCCGGGCGAGCGCGGCACCAGCCCAAAGGTCGGCTTGAAGCCGAACACGCCGCAGAACGACGACGGCACGCGGATCGAACCGACCCCGTCGGTGCCGATCGCGATAGGGCCGCAGCCCGCGGCCACCGCGGCCGCGGCGCCGCCGCTCGATCCGCCGCTGCTACGGCGCAGATTCCAGGGATTGCGCGTCAAGCCTGAGACCGGACTGTCGGCGGTCAGCTTGTAGCCGGCCTCGCAGGTCGTGGTCTTGCAGGTGATGATCGCGCCTGCCGCCTTTAACGCGGCGACCACGGCGGCATCGGCGTCGGGTACGAAACCTCGGTTGAGCGGTGCACCGCCAAGCGCCGGGACGCCGGCGACGAAGACGAGGTCCTTGATGGTGACGGGCACGCCGGCCAGCGGCGGCAGCCCCTCGCCGCTCGCCATCATGATGCTGAGCCGGTCGGCCTCGGCGCGTGCCGCGTCATACATCGGCGTGACCACGACGTTGCACGCGGCATGGACGGCCTTCAGCGCGGTGATCACCTCGTCGACGACATCGCGCGGCGAAAACGCCTTGCGCCGATAGCCGTCGATGATCTCGATCGCCGTGAGCGCCGCGAGGCCGCCTGATGCCGGCGTCCGGCCTGAAGCAGTGGACATCAAAAATCCTTCAGCCCTTGCTCAACGCCGCCGCGACGGCGCGTTTGGCCATCACCGTCACCAGATGGGCGCGGTAGCCGGCATCGGCATGGATGTCGCTGGTCAGCCCCTCGGCATCGATCCTGATCGCCGCGATCGCCGTGGGCTCGAACGCCTCGGCGAGCGCGCGCTCCATCTGCGGCACGCGAAACACCGAAGGCCCCGCCCCGGTCACCGCGACGCGGACGCTCGTGGCGGTCTTCGCAACGAAGACGCCGACCAGCGCATAGCGCGAGGCCGGCGCCTTGAATTTTGCATAGCCCGCGGCCAGCGGCACGGGACAGCGGATCTGGGTGATGATCTCGTTCGGCTTGAGCGCGGTCTCGAACATGCCGCGGAAGAAATCGTCGGCTGCAATTTCGCGTTCGCTGGTGACGATGGTCGCTCCGAGGCCGAGCACGCCGGCCGGATAGTCGGCGGCGGGGTCATTGTTGGCGACGGAGCCGCCGATGGTGCCGCGGTTGCGCACCGCCGGGTCGCCGATGACAGACGCCAGCGCAGCAAGCGCCGGAATCTGGCTCCTGACCAGCGGCGACGCAGCGACTTCGGCATGGGTGGTCATGGCGCCGATCGTGACCTGCGCCTGGCCATTGCTGCAGCCCTTGATGCCGGGAAGCCCTGCGAGATCGACCAGTGCGGCAGGCTGGGCCAGCCGCTGTTTCAGGGTCGGGATCAGCGTCATGCCGCCGGCAAGCGGCCGGCTCTCCGCCTGCGCGGCGAGCAGCCCGACCGCTTCGCCGATGTCGTTCGGCTGGTGAAATGCAAAAGCGCGCATCAAAATACTCCCCTCATTCCGCGGCGATCGGCAGAGATGCGTTCTGGATCAACCGCCAGATCCGGTTCGGCGTCGCCGGCATGTCGACATGGGTGACGCCGAGATGCGCCAGCGCATCGACCACGGCATTGATGACGGCGGCCGGCGAGCCGATGGTTCCGACCTCGCCACAGCCCTTCACGCCCATCGGCGTGTGGGTGCACAGCGTCGAATGGGTCGCGACCTTCATCATCGGCAAATGGTCGGCACGCGGCATGCAGTAGTCCATCAACGAGCCGCTCATCAGCTGGCCGGAGGATTCGTCATAGACGGCGTTCTCGTACAGCGCCTGGCCGACGCCCTGCACGATGCCGCCATGCAGCTGGCCCTCGACGATCATCGGGTTGATGACCGTGCCGACGTCGTCGACCGCGGTGTAGTTGACGAGGCTCACCGCGCCGGTCTCCGGATCGATCTCGACCTCGGCGATGTGGCAGCCGCCGGGATAGGTGAAATTGACCGGGTCGTAATAGGCCTGCTCCTCCAGGCCTGGCTCCAGCACCTCCAGCGGATAATTGTGCGGCACATAGGCCGCGACCGCGATCTCGCCCAGCGTTTTCGCGCGATCGGTGCCGGCGACGGAAAATTTTCCGGCCTCGAACTGGATGTCGGCTTCGCTGGCCTCGAGCAGGTGCGCCGCGATCTTCTTGCCCTTGACGATCACCTTGTCGGCCGCCTTCGACAGCGCCGCGCCGCCGACCACCAGGGAGCGCGAGCCGTAGGTGCCCATGCCGAACTGCACGCGATCGGTGTCGCCAAACACGATGTCGACATTGTCGAAGGCCACGCCGAGCTTTTCCGACACGATCTGTGCGAACGTGGTCTCATGGCCCTGGCCGTGATTATGGGTTCCGATCAGCACGGTGACTTGTCCCGCCGGATGCACACGCACGGTCGCGCTCTCATAGAGGCCGCCGCGCGCGCCGAGCCGGCCCGCAAAGCGCGAGGGCGCGAGGCCGCAGGCCTCGACATAGGTCGAAAACCCGAGACCGCGGAATTTTCCGTTATGCGCCGAGGCGGCCTTGCGCGTGCCAAACCCCTTCACGTCGGCTGCCGCCAGCGCGCCGTCGAGGCAGCCGACCGGGTCGCCGGAATCGTACTGCACCAGCACCGGCGTCTGGTACGGATAGGCCTCCTTCGCGATCATGTTGCGGCGGCGCAGCTCGACGCGGTCGATGCCCATCTCGCTCGCCGCGACGTCGACGATGCGCTCCAGCACGAAGGTCGCCTCCGGGCGGCCGGCGCCGCGATAGGCGTCGACCGGCACCGTGTTGGTGAACACCACCTTGACATTGCAGTAGATCGCGGGGGTCGTGTAGACCCCGGACAGCAGCGGGCCGTAGAGATTGGTCGGGATGTTCGGCCCGAAGGTCGACAGATAGCCGCCCATGTTGGCCAGCGTCTTCACACGCAACGCGAGGAATTTGCCGTTCTCGTCGAGGGCGAGCTCGGCCTCGGTGACATGGTCGCGGCCGTGGCGGTCCGAGACGTAGCATTCCGAGCGGCTCGCCACCCATTTCACCGGTCGCATCACCCGCTTGGCGGCCCAGGTGATGACGGCCTCCTCGCCATAGTGGAACTGCTTGACCCCAAAGCCGCCGCCCACATCAGGCGCCACCACGCGCACCTTGTGCTCGGGCAGCTTCAGGACCAGCGCGCTCATCAAAAAGCGCACCACGTGCGGGAACTGGCTGGTGGTCCACAGCGTATGCTGGCCCTTGCCCGGATCATATTCGGCGATCGCCGCACGCGGCTCCATCGGGTTGCCGATCAGGCGGTTGTTGACCAGGCTGAGGCGCGCGACATGCGCGGCCTTGGCAAAAGCCTTTTCGACCGCCGCCTTGTCGCCGAGCTCCCAGTCGCAGCAGATGTTGTTCGGGACGTCGTCGAACAATTTTGGCGCCCCGGGCCGCACCGCATCGAGCACGCCGACCACGGACGGCAGCACCTCGTAATCGACCTTGACGAGTTCCGCCGCCGTGCTCGCGTCTTCGACCGTCTCGGCGATCACGAACGCCACCATGTCGCCGACGAAACGGACCTTGCCCTGCGCCAGCATCGGAAACGGCGGCTCCTTCATCGGCACGCCCTGAGCATCGCTGATGCCCCAGCCGCACGGCAGCGAACCGAGCCCGTCGGCTGCGACATCCTCGCCGGTCAGGACCGCGATCACGCCGGGCGTGGCGAGCGCCGCCTGCGTGTCGATGCCGCGGATCACCGCATGTGCGTGCGGTGAGCGCAGGAAGACGCCGGCGGCCATGCCCGGCCGTTTGATGTCGGAGACGTAATTGCCGCGGCCGGTGAGAAAACGCTGGTCCTCCTTGCGCCGTGGTGAGGCGCCAATCCCGATCACGTTGCTCATGCTGTTTCTCCCGATCCGGCGCGGTGCATGGCGGCCGCACCCGCCATCACGGCCAACACGATGTTCTGGTATCCCGTGCAGCGGCAGATGTTGCCTTCGAGGCCGTGACGGACCTCGGCCTCGGTGAGCTCCGCCTTTCCATTGGCGAGCGCGACCGCGCTCATCACCATGCCCGGCGTGCAAAAGCCGCATTGCAGGCCGTGATGCTCGCGAAACGCCTCCTGCATCGGATGCAGCTGGTTCGATCCCGGGCCGCCCTGCAACCCCTCGATGGTCACCAGCGATTTGCCGTGCAGCGCAGGGGCGAGCAGCGTGCAGCTCTTCACGGCAAGGCCATCGAGATGCACCACGCAGGCGCCGCACTGGCTGGTGTCGCAACCGACATGGGTGCCGGTGAGATTGAGCTTTTCACGGAGCAGCTCGGTCACGAGGGTCGAGGGTTCGACGTCGACCGTGACCGGCTTGGCATTGAGCGTGAATGATATCTGCACCGTGATGCTCCGTTTCTCAGCAAGGATCTAGGCCAGTGGACGCGCGCGGTCGGCGACCCAGGTCGCCAGCACCATGTCGCCGACATTGAGCGGATCGGAAAAGAACACCCGCTCCGGCACGTAGGCGACGAACTCGTCGTCGGGCACGGTGTCGAGCATGACCTTCACGAAGTTGCCCTGGTATTCGATCGCGAGCACCCGGCTCGGCAGCGCGGAGGCGCGCCCCGGCGGCAGCTCCCTGCCCGGCCGGATCAATTCGACATCGTCACGGCGCACCGCGATGTCTACGCGGTCGCCGACGCTGAGGCGTGCGCGCGCGCCAAGCGGCACCTCGATCGCGCCCTGCATCGGCGGCACGATGACGAAACTCGCGCCGTTGACCTTCTCGATGCGGCCATGCAGCACGTTCTGGCCGCCGAGGAATTCAGCCACATAGCGGTCGTTGGGCGTGGCATAGACCTCGCGCGCAGGACCCGCCTGCTTGATCCTGCCCTGCTCCATCACCACGACGAGATCGGCGAGCGCGATCGCCTCCAGCTGGGTATGGGTGACGTGAATGAAGGTGATGCCGAGCTCGCGCTGCATCCGCCTGAGCTCCCCGCGCATCTGCACCCGCAGCTGCTCGTCCAGGGCCGACAACGGCTCGTCGAGCAGCAGCACGCGGGGTTCGGTGATGGCCGCGCGTGCCAGCGCGACGCGCTGCTGCTGGCCACCGGAGAGCTGCGCCGGCAGCCGATCGGCGAACGGGGTGAGGCGGACCTTGTCGAGCATCGAATCGGCCGCACGCAGCCGGTCCGCCTTCGACACGCCGCGAACCCGCAGCGCAAAGGCGACGTTGTCGCGCACCGACAGGTGCGGAAACAGCGCATAGGACTGGAACATCATCGCGGTGCGCCGCGCCGCCGGCGCGAGGCCGACGACATTCTGTCCGCCGATCAGGATTTCGCCCGCGGTCGGATCCTCGTGACCTGCTATCATGCGCAGGATCGTGGTCTTGCCGCAACCGGAGGGCCCGAGGAAGCAGCAATAGGCGCCATCGGCGATCTTCAAATTGACGCCGTCGACGACGTTGGTCGCGCCGTCAAAGCTCTTGCAGACGCCGGCCAGCTCGATGTCGCCGCGCTCGATCTTCATTTACGACCTCTTCGCCGGCATGGCGCGGCCACCCCGCTTCTTCTGAATCAGGACGATGGTCCCGAGGCTGGCGCCGATGATGATGAAGGACACGATCGTCGTCACCGTGCCCAATGCATAGAGCGAGGGCGAGGTGACGTTCAGCGTCATGCTCCAGATTTCCAGCGGCAGGGTATTGAGGGAACCCGCGGTCTGCAGGCTGCGCGCGAACTCGTCGTAGGACAATGTGAAGCCGAACAGCGCGACTGCGACGAGGCCCGGTGCCAGCACCGGAATGATCACGAGCCAGATTGCCTGCCAGCGGCTGGCGCCGAGGTCGCGCGCGGCCTCCTCCCAGGCGTCGTCGAAGCGCGACATCACCGCGAACATCACCAGCACGCCGAACGGGAGCGTCCATGACAGCTGCGCGCCGAGCGCCGAGCCGTACCAGGTGGTCGTGATGCCGAGCGCCTGGAACAGCAGCCCGGTGCCGAGCCCGAGCACCAGCCCGGGCGCGACAAGGCTGCCGATCATCACATAAAACACGACGCCGTCGCCCTTGAAGCGGCGGCGAAAGCCGAGGCCGGCCAGGAACGAGATCACGACGGTGAGGATGGTGACGAGAATGGCGAGCTTGATGGAGCGGTCGAACGAGCCCTTGACGTCTCCGGTGCGGACCTGGGTGAACAGATCGACGAACCAGTGCAGCGAATGGCCCTTCATCGGAAACACCAGCCCGCCGCGGACATCCTGGAACGACAGGATGTAGATGCAGATCATCGGACCGTAGAGCGCCAGCACGTAGAGCGCAAACAGCGTCGCCAGCGCGTAGAAGGTCCAGGGCCGCGCGCCGCTTCGCGGCGCGATTGCGCCCCGCGCCGCCGGCACTGCGACGCCATCGATCGTGGTGATCGCCTCGCTCATTGCGTGATCTCCCGACGAATGTCGACGGTGCGCAGGATCAGCGAGACGATCGCGATCAGGATCAGCGTCAGCAAGAGGGCGCTCGCGGCGGCGGTCGGATATTGCAGCACGCCGACGTCCTCGTAGAAGGCGCCGACCACCGAGGCCGAGCCGCCGCCGGACATCACCTTGACCACGAAGAAGTCGCCCATCACGATCGACACCACGAAGATGGTGCCGAGCGCGATGCCGTTCTTCGACATCGGCACCACGATCAGCCGCATGATGTCGAGACGGCTCGCCCCGGCATCGACCGCCGCCTCGATCAGCTTCTTGTCGATACGCGCCATCGAGTTGAAGATCGGCACGATCATGAAGATCGTGAGCTGGTGCACATAGGCGATCACCACGGCGAGATCCGAGAACAGCAGCACCTCCATCGGCTGATGGATGATGCCGGTCGCCAGCAGCGCGTCGTTGATGAGGCCTTCCTTGCCGAGCAGCGGAATCCAGGAAATCATCCGGATGATGTTCGAGGTCCAGAACGGCACGGTGCAGACCAGGAACAGGCCGATCGCCAGCAGCTGGCTGCGGACGTGGAACACCAGGAAATAGGCGACGAAGAAGCCGATCGCGAGCGTGAAGATCCAGGTCAGCACGGTGAATTTCACCGTGGCGAGATAGAGGTTCAGCGTCAGCGCCGAGTGCAGGATCTCGGCATAGTTCGACAGCGTGAAGCCGGGCGTCAGTCCGCCAAAGCCGTCGGTCGAGAAGAAACTCGCCGCCAGCACGACCAGGATCGGCGCCACGAAGAACGGCACCAGCACGAGAACGAGCGGCGAGACGTAGAGCCATCCGGCCAGACTTGCGGGTGATGGTTGACGTGCCGTCTGCGCAGGCATTGTCGCCATGCCGCCTCGCCTCTCAACGCGATGATGGGGGCCGGCGGAACTGACCGCCGGCCGATGATGCAACGTGCTGAAGCAAGAGGGCTACGCCACCTTGAAATCGTTCCAGCGCTTGTTCATGTAGGCGGCCTCGTCCATCAGCGTGTTCCAGCAGGAGATGTTGGTGACGCGATCGAGGAACGAGCCGCCATCGCGCTTGGTGCCGGCCTTCTCCATCGCCACGCCATAGGGATCGTTGATCACTTCGGGCGCCGGCTTGCCCTCGTACCAGAAGTCCCATTCCGCCGACGTCAGGAACTTCTTCGCGGTCGACGGCACCGGGCTGTAATAGCCGTAGCGCGCGACGAAACCGCCCTGCCAGCCCGACAGGTACCAGTTGAGATATTCATAGGCCGCCTCCAGTTTCTTGCCGGAGAGATGCTTCATCAGGCCCATGCCGTTGCACCAGCCGCGGTAGCCTTCCTTGCCGTTCTTGACGTTGACCGGCGCGTAGACGCAAGGGATTTCCTTCACCCGCACGGCGGCGACCGCCGGCGACCACATCGACTGGATGACGACCTCGCCCGCCGCCATCAGCTGCACCGACTGGTCGAAGGTGGTCCAGGTGGCGCGGAACTGGCCTTCCTTCTTCAATTCGATCAGCTTGTTGCAGGTGAAGTCGATCTCCTCCTTGGTCATGTTGCCCTTGTTGCCGTACTTGATCAGGCCGGCGCTCTCGAAGCACAGCGCCGCATCCATGATGCCGATCGCCGGCACGTCGAGGATCGCCGCCTTGCCCTTGAATTTCGGATCGATCAGGTCCTTCCACTCGGTGACCTCGTGGCCGACCAGGTCGGGCCGGTAGCCGATCGAGTCGGCGTTGTAGACCTGCGGCAGGAACGTCGCCCATTCGGTGACGCCTTCATGCAGATCGGTCGCATCGGGCTTTTCGATGTACATCGCCTCGTAGGGCGAGATGCCCTGGCGCGGAATCTTGTGACCGTCGATCTCGCCCTTGGTGAAGATCGGCAGGATGTTGTCGAACTCCTTGATCTTCTTGACCTCGATGCCCTGGATCACGCCGCGCTTGGCGGCGAGCTTGGCCTGCCAGCCCTCGAGATCGGCGATGTCGACGCTACTCGGCTGGCTGATGAAGCGGTTGATCGCGGCCGAGGTGTCGAGGTTCTGCATCGTCACCTTGAAGCCGAGATCCTTGGCGGCCTGGTCGCCGATCGCCTTCACGACCGAATAGGAGACGCCGACATGGCGCAGCTCGATGTCCTTGATCTCCTGGGCCCAGATGGTGGGGAAGCCGCGGATCGCATCCGATCCGGCCGCGGTGCCCGCGAGTGCCGCGCCCGCCTTCAGCAGTGCGCGCCGGCTGAGCTTGCTTCCGCGCGTCTTGGTTCCGGCTCCGTCGCGGCTCGACCCCTTCGTCTCGACCATGGCAACCCTCGTTGGTTACAATGAAACTCGCGCAACGATCCGAACGATCGATTGCTGCTGGATTGCGAGCGAAGCTAGCGACCGACTATTTCGAAGTAAAATTGGAAGGGAAAATCGGCCGCATAAGCCGAACTAATGTTCTTGCGCCGTGCACGTCATTTCAGCAGTCGGCATAAGAACGTGGCAAAGAACATGCCTGATGAAGGCGTCCATGTCGTTGATTTTCTCTATCGGAGGTTCAAGCCGATGATGCCGCGACGGTGTGTTGGTTTCGTCAACTGGACACTGATGGTTCTGACGCTGGCACTGACGGTGAGCTTCCGTTCCTCGGACAATCTCGCCTCCGCCTTCGGCATCGCGGTGGCGCTCACGATGCTGTTGACCTCGATGCTGATGTTCATCGCCATGCGCGCGGTCTGGGGCTGGAGTTTTGCAGCCAGCGCCGCCGTCGCCGGCCTGTTCGTCATCGTCGACCTGTCGTTCGTCGCCGCAGGTGATGCAGGCGGCTGGGTGCCGCTCGTGGTCGGCGCGACGCTGTCCTTCCTGATGTCGACCTGGCATCGCGGCCGCGTCGCGCTTCATGAGCAGCTTGGACGCGACACCGGGCCGACCGGCGGGGCACACGCCGACGTCGAAATCCAGGTAGCCCTGGCCCATGAAAACCGCTGGACCAACCTGATCGGCGGTCTGCCGATCCGCGTCGACGGTTTCATTCTCGGAGCGGTGGCTGCCGGCTCTGGTAACGGTCGGCAGGACCTCGCCGTCGCACGCGCCGGCGCCGCCGCGATTCCCGGCGCCGGCATGTGCCTCGATTTCATAGCGATGGGTGCTGAAGAAAGCCGCATGATCCGCGGCCGGTTGCCGCCAGGGATCGCTTGAAAGTGGTGACGGCATTGGAGCGGCTGAAGCACTGGCTGCCGGTACCCGCCTGGATGCATACAATTTGTTCAAACCACCACTCATTTGACCACATCTTCAACTGGCGCGGCAGGAAATCGCGCGCATGATCTGATTGCGATCGGACAGAAGACGTGGCGCCGAGCAGCATGCTGCTCGACACGCCGGGAACCCACGCCGTCGAGGTCGAATCGTCGCAGGCACGCGGCGTGAACAGGTTCCGGGCGGCCTGCGGTTTGCATTCACTCAAACTGCGAGGGTCACCCCATGACTGTTGGTATCCTGTATCTGATCGTTGCCGTCATCGGCATCGCGCTCGCGGCAATCGCCTATTTTAGGAATCGCACGAGTGGAAAGTTCTTCGTCGCCTTCACGCTGATGGAGATCGTCATCATGGCGATCATCGGCGTGATCAACGGTGTCCTCGGCACTCCCAACGCGATGCTGGGACGCCTCTTCATGACCTTCTCCGGCAGCTATGGTTTCCTTGCCTTCGCTGCCATCTGCGGCGGCTTCTACATTTCCGGCCCCTTGTGCGGCTACATCATCCGCAAGCCGGGCGCCGCCACCATCGCCGAAACGATGAACGGGGTCGCCCAGGTGCTTTCGGGCAACCCGAACGGCGTCATGGTGCTCGGTGCGGGCTTCCTGCAGGGCTTCATGTCGGATCTCGGCTTCGCCTTCTACGGCTATCGCAAATGGACACTTTCGGTTCTCGCGCTCTCGGGGGCTCTGGCGCCGCTCCTGCAGCAGATCCCCGAGGTCTATTTCTTCGGCGTCGGCGACATGGGCCTCAGCTACAATCTGCTCGCGCTGGCCATCCGCATGGTGAGCGGCGCGATCTACGCCATCGTTCTCGTCAAGCCGATTGCGCACGCGCTGGCGCGGGCCGGTGTGCTCCGCGGCACAGCTCTTGCCTCGGCTGAAGCGCCGGCCCGGATGCAGGGCTCTCCGGCCTGAGCTGCGGCGGCGCTGCCCGGCCTTCCGGTTCGGTCCCGCGGCTCATCCCCGCAGGACCGGACTCGGCCTCATGAGCCGTGAACGCGCATCCGGATCCGCCTGCTGGAGGGAATGCGAGCATGGCTCTTGTCGTAGCCGATGATCCAACTGTCGCTGCCTCGCGCGGGACCCAAGCGACTGCGGTGCTGCCCGCGACAGCTCAGGGCACGCAGAGCCCGGCAGAAGCGCGGTGCCCGAGTGACCTTGCCATCGATATCCGGAATGTCTCCTACGCCTATGAGGGCGAGACGGAGGACGTCCTGCGCAATGTCTCTCTCGCCGTGCGCGAGGGCGAGTTCGTGCTGATCCTCGGCCCCAGCGGATGCGGCAAGAGCACCCTGCTCCAGCTCCTGAACGGAACCATCCCGCACACGCTGAAGGGTCGGTTGGAGGGCGACGCCTCCGTCTGCGGCAAAGCGGTTCTGGCGACGAAGATTGCCAGCTTTGCCACGGAAGTCGGCATGGTGTTCCAGGATCCGGACGCGCAGATCATCAACACGAGAGTGCGCGACGAGGTCTGTTTTGGGCTCGAGAACCTTTGCCGTCCCGCGGCCGAGATCGTGGAACGCCAGCGCGAGGCGCTCGATTTCGTCGGCATGGATGGCTTTGGCGATCGCTCCATCTTCGATCTTTCCGGCGGGCAGAAGCAGCGTGTCAGCATCGCCGCCGTTCTCGCCGCACGCCCGCGACTGCTCGTGCTCGATGAGCCAACCGCGAATCTCGATCCAGCCGGGATGGCCGAGATCTTTGCGGTGCTGGAGCGCCTCAATCGGGAGGCCGGCACCACCATCGTGATGGTGGAGCATCGGGTGGACGAGCTCGCCGACCGCGTATCGCGCGTTCTGATGATGGATCGCGGCTGCATCGTCTTCGACGGAACGCCGCGCGAGGCGTTCTCGCAGCGCCGCTCCGCCCATTCGGAGGAAAATGCCGTCGTCCCCGCCAGTGCCTGGTTTCCGCAGGCCTGTGAATTCGCCCTGGCACTTGGCGATCGCCTGGGAATCCCTGTCGATGCGGCCAGCATGCCGCTCGATGTCGACGAAGCAGTGGCCTTCGCCGCCCACTGGCTCGACGCACCGGGAGCGACAATGCCACGGCCGGCCGCGCCCTCATCTCGCTCGTCCGCTGGCGATCGTCCGGCCTTCCTGCGAGTGCACGAGCTGAGCTTCGGCTACGAGAAGAACGAGCCCGTCCTCAGCGACATCTCCTTCAGTGTTGGACGCGGAGAGATGATCGCGCTGTGCGGCCGCAACGGCTCGGGAAAGACGACGCTGGCCAGGCTGCTGATGCACATCAATGCCCCTGCGCGCGGCATGATTTGGCTCGAAAACAAGGATGTCGCCGATCTCGGCGCACGCGAGATATCCGCCGAGATCGGCTATGTCTTCCAGAATCCCGATCACCAGTTCGTCACCGATCGCGTTTGGGATGAGATCGCCTACGGCCTCAAGGTGCGCAATTATGCCGACAGCGCCATCGAGGAGCGCGTCGGCGAGGTGCTCGACATTGTGGACCTCAAGCGCTACCGGGAACGCTCGCCGTTCAGCCTCAGTCTTGGCGAGCGGCGGCGCCTGAGCGTCGCCACCATGCTCGTGCTCGAACCTCATCTTCTCGTGCTGGACGAACCCACCATCGGCCAGGACCATGAGCGCGCCCGCCAATTGATGGGTCTGATGGCCAGACTGCGCGAACGCTACCGGACGACGGTCCTGATGATCACCCATGATGTTCGCCTGGTCGCCGAGTGGGCAGACCGTGCTCTCGTGATCAGCGGCGGCCGACTGCTCTTCGACGGCAGTCCGGCGGCGATGTTCGCAGACGACAGGCTGATCGCCGATGCCGGACTGCTGACGCCGCCGATCTACGAGATCAGCAAGGCCCTTGCCGCCAGATACCCGGACAGCCCGCTGCAGCCCACGCTGTCCCTGCACGAACTGGCTGACAGTATCGGCCGTATCGGAGCGAGGACCGCATGAACAGATCCACCGCTTTCCAGTTCCGGGCCGGCAGCTCGTTCTTCCATCACCTCGATCCGCTCACCAAGCTCGTGTGGCTGCTCGCTATTTCCTTCCTTGCATTTGGCGCCTATATCGCCTGGGTCCAGGCCGTCATCACGATTGCCGTGCTGTTCACCGCTTTCGTGCTGGCGCGGCTGTCCCTTACGATGGTGTTTCGGAGCACATGGCTGTTCGCCGCGGCCTGCCTGAGCTTTCTTGTCATCCAGACGCTGACCCTTCCCGGCAGTCACGTCGCCTTCCGCGTTTTCGGTCATCCGATCTATGCGGAAAGCGCAGATTACGCATTGGCCTCGGCGCTGCGCATCTACACGATCATCCTGTCTTCGCTCGTCTTCGTGCGGACCACCGACCCCCGCGAGCTTGCCATCGCCTTGGTGACCCAGATGAAGCTGCCGTATCGCATCGCCTATGCCTTCTTCATTGCGCTTCGCATCATCCCCACCATCGAAGAGGAGATCAAGCTGATCCGTGCGGCCCAGTCGGTGCGCGGCGTCGTGCGCGAGCGGAGCGTTGCCGGCCGGATCGGCGAGGCCAAGCGCTACGCCATGCCGCTTCTTGTCGGGAGCCTGCGCAAGGCCTCGATGATGGTGATGTCGATGGAGGCTCGCGCGTTCGGAGCCTATCCACAGCGCACTTTCGTCGAGGCGCCTCGGATGTCGGCCAGCGGCATCGCGGTGTGCACGGTGATGCTTGCGCTCGTCATGACCTGGTATGCGGCTCTCGCGCTCGGCTACGTCCATTCCTTCTATGTCCTGTCGGCCTGATCGATGGCAGGCCGGACAACGCGTGACGACCGCACGTGGCGCTGCATCTTGTGGCCGAACGTGATTGTGCCCGATGTCCTCCTGTCTGTGAGCCGTTGCATAATCGCTCGCCCGCAGTGCGCCGCTCTTTCGCGCCTGCCAAACTGGATGAAAAGCCATGACCAAGTCCCTGTCGCAGTTTGATGGCCAGGTTGCGATCGTGACGGGAGCCGGAAGCGGAATAGGTTTCGCCACGGCAGAGGGCCTCGCGAGCGGCGGCGCCACCGTCATCTGCGTCGACTGGAAGGCGGCCGACGAGGCCGCGGCCGCGATCCGGGGGACGGGCGGCGACGCCATCGGCGTGACGCTCGACGTCCGCGACGCCGCAGGCTGGAAGGCGCTGATCGAGGATGTGGTCGAGCGGCATGGCCCTATCGAAATCCTTGTCAACAACGCCGGAATTGCGGTTCCGGGTGACACGGCCGCCGACGTATCGGAGGAGGTCTGGGACCGCATCCTCGATATCAATGCCAAGGGCGTCTGGCTCGGCATGCGGGCCGTCCTGCCCGGCATGGTTGCGCGCCGGCGCGGCAAGATCTGCAACGTCGCCTCGACCGCCGCTCATATCGGCCTGCGCGATGCCGCGGCCTATTGCGCCTCAAAAGGGGCGGTGCTCGCCCTGACGCGACAGGCGGGCGTCCAATATGCGCCGTACAACATCCAGATCAATTCGGTTTCTCCCGGCACGACCATGACGGGGCTGCAACGTGATGTGACCGAGGCGCAGCGCGCGGCCTTTTTGCCCTTGACTCCGATCGGACGATTCGCGGAATCGGCGGAGGTCGCCGCGGCCATCCTGTTCCTGGTGTCAAGCGCTTCCTCGTTCATCGCCGGTGCTGATATCGGCGTTGACGGCGGCATGGTTGCTCTCTGAGCAAGAGGAAGGGATGGCCCTTCCGTGCTAAACTGGACCGCCGGTATCGCGGCATCGGTTGGCCGCCTGCAAAAACATCTCGCGTGAGGAGAACATCGCATGTCAGCAAGCCCGACCAGCCTGCCTGTGGCAACCGTCCACGGCCTGTTTCATATCGCGATCAAGACCGATGATCTCGCGGCGACACGAAAGTTCTGGACCGATATCATCGGCCTGCGCGACTTCAATCGGCCCGATTTCGGTTATCCCGGCGCTTGGCTCGGCTGCACCCAACCGGGTGGCCTCGCCATCATCCATGTCTATGCCGGTGGCCCGGCGCTCGGACCCGAGGGCAAGGCGGAAGCCGGCACGGCCGCGATCGACCACGTCTCGCTGTCCTGCTCGGGCTATCGTTCCTACGTCGACCGTTTCCGGGCGAACGGCCTCGAATGGCGCGAGTTCCTGGTGCCCGGCACCTCGCTCTGGCAGCTGTTCGTCTATGACCCGAGCGGCGTGCAGCTCGAGCTGACCTTCGAGGGCGCGGTCGAGGGCGAGACCAAACCCGATATGTCGCCCGGCCGCAAATACGTCGCCGGCGCCGGTTTCTTCGACAAGGCGAAGTACCCGAAGCTGGCCTGAGCTTGTCGAGGAGAGCTAGACGAGGCTCGATTTGCCGCGGCTCAGCAGTTCGCCTGCCCCCTTCGTGCCGACGATATCACCGTGTTCGTAGACCACGCGGCCCCTGGCGATGGTCGTCACCGGCCAGCCGGTCACGTCAAATCCCTCCCATGGCGTGTAGTCCGAACCATGATGCAGATCGGCCTGCCTGATCTGCTTTTTCTGCTTCGGGTCCCAAAGCACGAGATCGGCATCGAAGCCGACGCCGATCGAGCCCTTGCGCGGATAGAGGCCGTAGATCCGCGCATGATTGGTCGAGGTCAGCTCCACGAACTTCTGCAGCGATATCCTTCCCTTCGAAACGCCTTCCGAGAACAGGATCGGCAGCCTCGTCTCGATGCCGGGAATGCCGTTCGGCACCCAGCGGAACGACGTGCGGGCGTTGGCCGTGAGCTTGCCCTTGGGATCGTCGTAGCGGAACGGGCAGTGATCGGATGAGAACGTCTGAAACACGCCTGACGTGATGCCCTCCCAGATCGCCTGCTGGCTTTCCAGATCGCGCGGCGGCGGCGAGCAGACATATTTGGCGCCGCTGATGTCCATGTTGAGGCCCTTCATGTCGTCGGCGGTCAGCGTGATGTATTGCGGACAGGTTTCGGCATGGACCGGCAGGCCGCGCTGCTGCGCCCAGCGCACCTGCTCCATGGCCTCGCGGCCCGAGACGTGAACGATCATGATGGGGACGCCGACAATCTCGGAATGGCTGATGGCGCGATGGGTCGCCTCGCGCTCGACCGCCTGCGGTCTGGACACGCCATGGAAATACGGCGCGATATGCCCCTCTCTTTCCAGCTTGCTGGTGAGAAAGCGGATGGCGTCGTAACCCTCGCAATGGACCATCACCAATGCTTCTTCCCGCCGCGCGACCTCGAACACCTCGAGCAGCTGCTTGTCGCTCAGAACCAGATCGTCATAGGTCATGAACACCTTGAACGAGGTGTAACCGTCCCTGACCAGGGCCGGCAGTTCCTGCCCGAGCACGACCGCCGTCGGATCCGAGATGATCAGATGGAACGCTGTGTCGATGTAGCACTCGCCTTCGGCGAGCTTGCGATAGTTCTCGACGCAGGTCCGGAGCGAGGTGCCCTTCTCCTGAAGTGCAAAGGGCAGCACCATGGTGTTGCCGCCGGCGGCGGCGGCGCGCGTCGCCGAGGCAAAATCGTCGGCCATGACGACATCGGGTCCAGAGGGCTGGGAAATATGGACATGGCTGTCGATCCCGCCGGGCAGCACGAGAAGGCCCGTCGCGTCAATCTCGCGCACGGCTCCCTCGATACTGTCCGCAATGCTCACGACGCGTCCGTCGCGGATGCCGATATCGGCGCGAAACTCATCGCTCGCCGTCACGATGGTTCCGCCGCGAACGGCGAGATCAAACTGTGTCACCTTGGCCTCCGTGAGTGTGCCGGATGCCGAAACACGCGTCCCCAGTCGGACAGGATGCTGGGGTCCGCGCCGGCCAGCGCCATGGTCCGCCACAGTGTGACCGCGACGGAATCGAGCACCGCGATATCGAGTTCGTTTTCAAGGCTAGCCGCAAGGGCCGCACCGTCGAGATTGGTGCAGAGCACGACCACCGCCTCGGCACCTTCAGCGGCGACCGCGCGTATCATGGCTGCGATGCTTGCAGGCGGCACCTCGCCAAAGGAGAAATTGTCCCGCAGCCCGAGATGTCGCTCGGCATGGCAGGCGATGCCGGCGCCCTTCCAGACCTCGCCGATACGCGCCTGAACCTCGTCCGTATAGGGCGTGACAAAACCGACGCGTCTTGCAGCGATGGCACGCACCGCGTCGATGCAGGCCAGTGTCGAGGTCGTGGTCGGCACGCCGGTCCGATCCGTCACCGCCGCGCAGAGGCGTTCGTCGCGATCGATCCCGAGCCAGCTCGCCGAGGTGCCGTTCCAGGCGATGGCGTCGACTTTGGCGTCGGCCAATAGCTCGGCTGCCGGCAGCATGACGGACGCATCGAACTGGCTGAGCGCGGCGGCATCGAGGCCGATTTCAGTGACATGGAAGCGGGAAAAATGCGCGGTCACGCCGGCGACCTGCGCCAGCATCGCGGAGGTCACGGGCTCGAGGACGGAGTTGGAGGACGGCGTGATCATGCCAAGACGTTTCCGCGTTATCTTCATCCTGCATGTCCGTTCGCCCGGCGGTTCTCACCGCTGAGGCCACCCAGCGCGATCATTGTCACGGCGTTCGGTGCGCGCAACAGCGATTTGCGCACTGCATGCAATTTGTTCGATATGCCCGCGTTTTCAGCAACATGGGCCGGTACTTTGGGCACAGCCCGGCGCCCGGAATACGCTAGCATCCAGATCATCGCGGAGGCTGGTGTGCGGAAGACAACAGACGCAAAGCGCGCACGAAAGCCGCTCAAGCTGAAGCGACTGGGCTTGCACGAGCGCGCCGCCGAGCGGATGCGTGCGATGATCATCCGTGGCGAGTTGCCGCCGGGATCGCAGACACAGGAGACCCGGCTGTCGAAGTCACTCGGCGTGTCGCGGACGCCGCTGCGGGAGGCCATGAAGGTGCTCGCCGCCGAACGGCTGATCGAGCTGCGTCCCAATCGCAGTCCCCGCATCGCGAGACTGGAGGCCGAGGCCATTTCCGAGCTGTTCGAGGCGCTCGCCGGCATCGAGCGACTGGCCGCCGAGCTGGCTGCCGAACGTGCGACCGGCCGCGACTTGCAGCGGCTTCGCACCCTGCAGACCCGGATGGAGGGTTTTCATCGCGACGGCATGCTCGACGACTATTTTGCCATCAACGGCGAGATCCACGGCATGATCGTGCGCATGGCGCGCAATACGCCGCTGCGCGAGGCCCATGAAACGCTGATCTCGCGCGCGCAGCGCGCGCGTTACCTTGCACTCGGCGCCGACCGGCGCTGGAGCAATTCGGTCGCCGAGCATGCGGCCATTCTCGCCGCACTCGAAGCGCGCGATGGCGCGGCAGCCGGTCGTCTCATGCGCGCGCACGTCCTTCAGACCGGCGTCGCGCTGCTCGACGTGCTCGCCGCCCCGATGCGCGGTCAGGCGGCCCCGCCATGAACCTGCTCCTGCTCAACCCCAACACCAGCACCGAAATGACCAAGCTGATGCTTGGGGTTGGACAACGCGCCGCCGCATCAGGGACCGTCCTGATCCCGCGCACCGCGCCGCGTGGCGTCCCCTACATCTCGACGCGAACCGAAGCGCAGATCGGCGGCGCGATCGCGCTGGAAATGCTGGCGAGTGAGCATCGCAACGTCGATGCGGCGATCATTGCGGCGTTCGGCGATCCCGGGCTGTTCGCCGCCCGCGAGCTGTTCGATATCCCGGTGGTCGGGATGGCCGAGGCAGCCATGCTGACGGCCTGCATGGCCGGGCGGCGATTTGCAATCGTCACCTTCGCGCGCGCGCTCGGGCCCTGGTTCGAGGAATGCGTCCGTTCCCACGGCTTGTGGGAGCGCTGTGCGGGCATTCGCATGCTCGACAGCGCGTTCCGGGCGGTCTCGGAGGTCGGCACCGAGAAGGAGGATCTGCTCGTCGAGCTTGCCTCGCGCGCCATGACCGAGGACGACGCAGATGTCGTGATCTTCGCCGGCGCTCCCCTCTCGGGTCTGGCGGAACGCGTCGCCGACCGGATCCCGATCCCCGTTGTCGACCAGGTCGTGGCGGCGGTGAAACAGGCCGAAGCACTGCTCGCGCTGCGCCTGCGCAAGCCACGCGCGGGGAGCTTCCGCCGTCCCGACGCCAAACCCACCATCGCTTTGGCCGAGGTGCTCGCTGCCCGGCTCGAGCATCGCGATACCTGAATCAGAGCGGCGCCGATGATGGGCAAAATCCAGCTTTTCCTCGATGGCGCGGCCGAACCGAAACAGCCTGGCCTCGCATCCCGGCGGCGCGATGATCTCAATCCCGAATGGCGGTTCATGCGCCGGCCTGGACGTCTGCAGGGTGAGCACCCCAGTCCCCTCCGGGAGAACGGGAGATATGAACATGGCTGACGCGCAAGGCGGCCGTTCACTGGTCGTCGACGCGGTGACGCACCGCTATCCAAGCGGCGCGCTCGCAGTCGAGAACATCAACCTCGACATCAAGGGTGGCGAGATCATCGCCCTGCTCGGCCCCTCCGGCTGCGGCAAGACGACGCTGCTCCGGATCATTGCCGGCTTCATCGCACAGAGCCAGGGGCGGATCATCATTGGCGACGACATCGTCGACGCGCTGCCGCCGAACCGCCGCGCCGTCGGCATCGTTTTCCAGAACTATGCGCTGTTTCCCCACCTCTCCATCAGCGAGAACGTGAGCTACGGGCTCGCCGCGCGCGGTGTGGACAAGGCGAGCCGGCAGCGCGAGGCGCAGCGGCTGCTCGAGCTGGTGCAGTTGCCGTCAATGGCGGACCGCCTGCCGCGGCAATTGTCAGGCGGCCAGCAGCAGCGTGTGGCACTGGCCCGCGCGCTGGCGATCAAGCCCGCGATCCTGCTGCTCGACGAGCCATTTGCCGCACTCGACAAGAATCTGCGGCTCGACATGCAGATCGAGGTCAAACGCCTGCAGCGCGTCTCCGGGATCACCACGCTGATCGTGACCCACGACCAGGAGGAAGCACTGTCGATGGCGGACCGCGTCGCGGTTCTGAGCCACGGCAAGCTCGAGCAGTTCGGCTCGCCCTCCGACGTCTACGACCGGCCGCAGACCCTGTTCGTCAACACCTTCGTCGGCTCCACCAACCGCATGGGCGGCACGGTGGTCTCCTCCGACCGCACCGCCTCCAAGATACGCCTCGATGCGGGCACAGAGATCATTGCGCGGCCCGCCAAGGGTGTCCTCGCCGAGGGCGGCCGGGTCACCGTCTGCATCCGGCCGGAGCACCTGCAGTTCGTCAGTGACGACAGCGGATTTGCCGGTGTCGTCGGCATGTCGCTGCCGCTCGGCGCCACGATCGTTCACGAGGTGACGACAGCCGACGGCACCGGCGTGAAAGTGTCACAGGCGCGCATCGGCGAGACGCGCGCACTGCAGAGCGGCGCTGCCGTACGTCTCGCGCCGCTCGCACCTGCGCTCGCCAATGCCTTCCCCGCAACGCTGTAGATACGTCAACCCGTTCCCAAGGAGTCCGACATGATGATCAATCGCCGAAGCCTCCTGACCACTGCGCTCACGATCGGAGCGATGAAGGCATTTCCCGGATTGAGCTTTGCAGAGGCCCGCCCCCTCGTGTTCGCGACCTTCACCGGAAGCTGGGAGGAGGCGCACAAGGCCGTGCTCGTGCCAGCCTTCCGGAAGGCGAATGCGGACGCCGCGATCGTGCTCGACCCCATGCTCTCCGTCGACCAGATCGCCAAGGTGAACGCCGCGAAGGCCAATCCGCCGATCGACGTCATGCTGCACGATCCCGGCCCTGCCCTCGTTGCGATCGGCCAGGACCTGGTCGAGCCTTACCCGGTCGAGAAGAGCTCGTACTACAAGGACCTGATCGTCGAGGCGCAGGAACCGATGGGCCCGGCGCCGTTCTTCCAGGTCGTCGGCCTCACGTACAATCCGGACGCGGTGAAGACGCCGCCGACCTCCTGGGCCGACCTGTGGAAGCCGGAGTTCAAGGGCCGTGTCGGCATCACCAATCTCAATTCGACCCTCGGCACCGGCTGGCTGGTCGAAATCGCCAAGATGCACGGCGGATCCGAAGCCAATGTCGATCCGGGATTCAAGGCGCTGGAGGAGCTGAAGCCGAACCTTGCCGCTGTCGCGGCCAATCCCGGCGCGCTGGCGACGCTGTTCCAGCAGGGCCAGATCGACATTTCGCCGGGCAACTTCAACGCCATCCAGATTCTCAAGGCCCGTGGGGTGCCGGTTGAATTCGTCGCGCCCAAGGAGGGCGCAATCGCCTTCAAGACCACCATTCACATCGTCAAGAACTCCCCAAGCCGCGAACTCGCCTTCAAGCTGATCGAGGCCGCGTTGATGCCGGAGGTGCAGACCACGCTGATGAATTCCCCGTACTTGATCGTACCGACCAACGCCAAGGTCGCAATGAGCGGCGAGATCGCACGCGTGCTCGCCAGGGACACCGCCGAATTGAAGCAGAAGTTCGTGTTCCAGGACTGGAAGAAGATCAACGAGCAGCGATCGAGCTGGATCGAACGCTTCAACCGCGAGATCAAGCTGTAAGACCCCGGCATGGGCGCAGCACCCAAAATACACGACGCGACGTCCTACGGGATCGGCCTGGCAGCACCGCTCGCGCTGTTCTTCGCGGTCTTTTTCGTCGCGCCGCTGCTGCAGCTGCTCTGGCTGTCGCTGCACAACGATGCGGCCGGTCTGCAGTGGGGGATCGGCCAGTATCTGCATTTCCTCGCCGATCCCTTCAGTCTCGGCGTCCTCGGCTCGACCCTCCTGCTTGGCATCGAGGTCACCGCCGTCTGCCTCCTGCTCGGCTTTCCCATCGCCTGGCTCTACCACCGGGTCGGATCACGGCTGCAGACCATCATCATCCTGATCGTGCTGCTGCCGCTTTTGACCAGCGTGGTGGTGCGCACCTTCGCCTGGATCGTGATCCTTGGCCGCCAGGGGATCATCAATGCGACGCTGCAGTCGCTCGGGCTGATCGATGCGCCGCTGAAGCTGCTCTATACCCAGCTCGGCGTCGTCATTGCGCTCGCGCAGGTGCAGATGCCGCTGATGGTGCTCCCGCTGATCACGGCGCTCGGCCGGATCGATTCCAATCTCGATGACGCCTCCTGCTCGCTCGGCGCCGGAAGCTGGCGCACGTTCTGGCGCATCCTCCTGCCGCTGTCGTTGCCCGGCATCATCGCCGGCTGCACGCTCACCTATGCCGCGGCCATCACGGCGTTCATCACGCAATCGCTGATCGGCGGCGGCCAGATGCTGTTCATGCCGATGTATCTGTACCAGCAGGCATCGACGCTGCAGAACTGGCCCTTTGCCGCCGCGATCTCGATCATCTTCCTGCTCGCCGTGCTCGCGGTGGTGTCCATCTTCACCGCGCTCGGCCGGATGTCGCGCGCCTATGGAGCTGGATGATGCGGAGGCGAAAACGCACCTTCGAAGCGGTCAGCTTCGAGCTCGTGATGACGGCGAGCGCGCTGCTCGCGCTTGTCCTGATCGTCGCGCCCTCGCTGGTCGTCATGATCGTCTCCTTCACCAGCGGCTTCTCGCTCAAATTTCCGCCGCCGGGCTATTCGCTGCGCTGGTATGTCGAGCTCGTGAACGCGTGGCAGCTGCATTTTGCCGCCCGCAACAGCCTGGTCGTGGCCCTCTGGTCGACGGCGCTGTCGATCCTGCTCGGCGTCGCGGCGGCCCTTGCGATCGCAAGGTCGCGCACGCTTTCTGCGCGGCTGCTGGATTCGCTCTTCATGTCACCCTTGGTGCTGCCGGCGCTCGCCTTCGGCCTCGCCGCCCTGATGCTGTTTTCACTGGTCGGCCTGCCCGTGTCGTCACTGACGCTGGTGATCGGCCACACCGTGGTGTGCGTCCCCTATGTCGTCCGCAACACCGTCGCCGCGCTCGCGCAGCTCGAGCCGACCTTGTTGGAAAGCTCGGCCGTGCTCGGCGCCAGCCGGATCTACACGTTCCGGCGGATCGTGCTGCCGCTGATCCGGCCGGGCGTCATTGCCGGCGCCTTCATCGCGTTCATGTCTTCATTCGACAATGTGCCGGTATCGCTGTTCCTGCGCGACGCCGCGACCGACATGCTGCCGATCCGGATGTGGCAGGATCTGGAGGGCAAGCTCGACGTCACCATCGCAGCGCTCTCGAGCGTGCTGATCATTGCGACCGTTGCCCTGGTGGCGGTCATGGAGCGCGTGACGGGGCTGTCGCGGCGCCTGACAAGCTGATGCCGTGCCCCGGCTCGCTATGCGCCGCGAAACAGAGAATAGCCCCACCGTGTGAATTTCAGCGGCAGATGGAAATGCTCTTCGACGTCCTTGATGCTGAAACGGAACGGGACCACGGTGAGGAAGCCGTCGCTCTCGGCAAAGAACTCGCCAACATGGAACAGAGCCTCGTAGAGGCCGGGCTCGACACCGGCGCCCTGCACGATCGGGTCGACGAGCACGCCGGTGCTGCTCAGGCGCCCCTCGACGAGAAGCCTCCGCTCAGGCGCGATGCGCCAGATCTCGACGCGCAAGCCCGTCGCCGGCCGGCCACTCGCGACGTCCACCGCGTGAATCGAAATGCCACCCGCCACCTGACCGGTTCCTTTGTTGCCCACGCGGCGATGATAAACAAAGATGCGGCCGCGAGGCCAGTCCCCACCCTGCGGAGGCGTACGCGCGAATGATCGAACCGGCATCTCCTGCACACGACATCGCGACCCGTGTTGCGGTGGGCCAAACGACGGCCGTTCAGGTCGCGGAAGCCGCCCTCGACCGCATCGCGGCCGCCGCGGCGCTGAATGCGGTGGTCACGATCAATGCCGCGCAAACGCTGGCGGATGCGGACGCCGTCGATCGGCGCCGGGCGTCCGGAGAGACGATGCCCCTCGCCGGTGTTCCCATCATCGTCAAGGACAACATCTGGGCCCGCGGCTGGCGCGCAACACAGGGCTCCCGACTGTTCGCGGATTTCGTCGCGCCACAGGATGCCATCGCGGTTGAACGCTTACGCAAGGCGGGTGCCGTCATCGCAGGGATCGGGGCGACATCCGAGTTCGCGTGCAAGGGTGTCACGACGTCGCCGCTGTTTGGCCCGACGCGACATCCGCTAAATCCGGACCTCACCCCGGGCGGTTCCTCCGGCGGACCGGCGAGCGCGGTCGGCGCCGGTCTCGTTCCGCTTGCGATCGGCACGGATGCGGGAGGGTCGATCCGGAGGCCGGCGGCGCATGTCGGCGCGGTCGGTTTCAAACCGTCCTACGGGGCCGTTCCCTACGGGCCGGGTTTCGCCGAGCCGGTCTCCGCTGTGTCAGTCATCGGACCGGTCGCCACCTCCGTCGCCGACATCGCGCTCGCCTTCGAGAGCATGGCCGGGATCGATCCGCGCGATCCGGACGCGGCGTTCATCGCGACCGACGATGGCGAACTGGCAGATTTGCGGATGGCCTTTTCCCCTCGCCTCGGGATGGACGTCGCGGTCGACAAGGTCGTCGAAGACGGAGTTGCCTTGGCCGTGGAGCGCCTGACGGCTGCGGGTCTTCGGATCGTCCGCCGCGACCCGGTCTGGCCGACCGGCGCGACCGAGGAAGCGATCATGCCGCTGCAGCAAGCCGGCCTGGCTGCCCTCTATGGTCAGAGCTTCCGCCACGATCCGTCCATATTCGATCCGGATATCGCCCGCCAGATCGAGCAGGGGCTCTCGCGCACGGGGGTGGACGTCGCGGCAGCAGCGCTCGCGAGCGCCGCCATTGCGAACGCGTTTGCCGCGTTTCTCTGCGACGTCGATCTGCTGCTGACGCCAACCGTCCCTTGCGTCGCATGGCCGCTGCATCAGCCCTACCCGACGACGATCGGCGGCAAGGCTGCAGGCCCGCGCGGGCACGCGGTTTTCACGCCCTTCGTCAACCACGCCCGCCTTCCCGCAATCTCGATTCCGTGCGGGACCGATCCGGGCGGACTTCCCTTCGCTCTCCAGATCGTCGCCGGGCGCGGCCGCGATCGCTGTCTCCTCAAAGCCGCGCGACGGATCGAGATGATCCTGGCAACGTGAACGTTCGGACAGATGCCGTCCTTCGGGCTGTCCCTGTTCGCTTTCGCAGACGAGGTTCCAGATCGCATGATGCCCACATCGCGGGCATCATGCGGCTGCGAGTTTGTGCATCTGCCGGCGCCGCCCTCTCGAGCCCGTCGTCACACCTTCGCGATTCCGCTTCATTTACAGCGCCCTGAGAGGCTTTCGTGTCTGGCACGCTTGATGCATCGACTTAACCAGCGCGCGTCGCTCAAGGCGACGTTTTCGGTTGGCGTGCCGCTCGTTGTCGAGATGACGCGATTGCCACAGAGCCCGATGCCAGACGCGCTGTTTCCGCTCCAAGCACCCTTCGCCGACGCAAGACGACCGTCGTCGCGTGCTGTCGCGACCGTTTCCACCCACCGTTATGATCAAAGGAGAGACGATCATGTGTGACAGATATGGCTGCGCGATCCTTCCCGACCTGAAGGCGCGCGACTTCAGCCGCCGCAATTTCCTCAAGGCCACCGGCCTGACGACCCTGACGATGGCGGTGGGTCCCGGCATGCTCGGACAGGCGCTTGCGGCGGAGACGACCGTCAAGGGAACGCACGGCACCGGATTCTGCAACCTCAACTTCTTTCTCACCCACGCCCTGCAGACGGCGAAGGATGACGGCGTGATCGTCGACTTCGTCAACACGCCGACCTTCGCAGAGCAGGTCACTTTCCTCGGCATGGGCCAGGTCGATCTCTCGCTCATCCCCTATACGAGCTTCATTGCGCTTTGGGACGCAGGAGCTCCCATCAAGATCGTGGCCGGTGGCGGCATCGAGGGATGCGTCATCGTTTCGCAGCCCGGCCTCGACACCGCCGAGAAGCTCAAGGGCAAGACGCTCGCGACCTTCCAGCTCGATACGCTCGAAGTCTTGCCCTATGACTGGCTGAAGAAGCACGGGGTTGCCTTCAAGGACGTGACCGTCCGGTACATGGGATCGACGCCGGAGGCGGTCGAAGCCTTCAAGGCCGGCGCGGTCGACTGGATCTGCACCATCGAGCCCTATGGGACCGCGCTCCTCAACGACGTCAAGGGGTCCCACAAGCTCTCCGACGGCACCGACATCTACGGCAAAGGTTATACCGATTGCGTGCTGGGCGTGCGCGCCGATCTGATCAAGGAGAAGCCGGCCGCCGTGAAGGCCCTGATCAAGGGCATGATGAAGGCGCAGGCGATCGCCGAGGCAGATCCAAGCGGAACGCTCGATAAGCTGATCGGCGACTACTACAAGACCAGCAAGGAAAACGGTGCGCTTGCCATGGCCAAGCAACCATCGGTGGTCGATGCGCGCGATCAGACCAAGTTCATCCTGGAACGCACGGACTCGCTGATGGAGATGGGCTACATCAAGAAGAAGCCCGGTCCCGACGCCATCGACTGGACGCTGCTCGAACAGGTGATCGCCGAGAACAAGGAGCTCTATTCGAAGCTCAAATACAAGGCTGCCTAGATGTCGATGGCGCAGCCGCTCAGCCGCGTCGACGATACCCTGGAGCGCAGGGGCGATGCCCGGCCGTCCCGGCGCACCACGCGGTCGATGCTGCAGCAAAGGCTGCTCCTCGCCTTGCCCAGGACCGGCTGGGCCCTTCTCTCGATCGGGCTGTTCGCCTGCCTGTGGGAATTGCTCTGGGCGATCGGCATCGCCGATCCTCGCCTGCTGCCGCCGCCACACATCTTCCTTGGCAACTTTCCGGAGCAGCTGAAGTTCTTCAACACCGCTCAACGCTGGCAGATCGGCGTTGGGCAGAACAGCGGGCCTTCGCCGCTCCAGGCCCTGCTGTTGACCATCGCCTCCACTGCAATGCGCGTGGTGGCAGGCCTGCTGGTGGCCTCGATCCTGTCGATCGCGGTCGGTGTCGCGATCCGCTACTTCAAGCTGGTCGACCGCTTGGTCCTGCCGACGATCACCCTGCTGTCGCCGGTCTCGCCGATCGCCTGGCTGCCTGTTGCGATCTTCATCTTCGGAATCGGCAACGCTCCGGCGATCTTCATGGTCGTGATCGCCCTGTTCTTCCACATGGTGCTCTCGACCGTGAACCAGATCGACGGCGTCAACAAGAACTTCATCAACGTCGCGCGAACCATGGGCGCCACCAAGCGGCAGATCTATGGCCGCGTGATCATTCCCGCGATCCTGCCTGGCCTTCTGGTGGTGCTGCGGCTCAATCTCTTCGGTGCCTGGATGGTGGTGCTGGTCGCGGAATCGACCGGCGTCGGTTACGGACTGGGTCAGGTCATCATGATGGCCCGCAACACTTTCAATCCTTCGCTCGTCTTCTTCACCATCGCGCTGATCGGCCTTTTGGGCTTTCTCTCCGACTGGCTCATGCGCCTGATCCAGCGGCGCATCCTCTATTGGGTGCCACAGACAACGGAGGTGCTGAATGGCCTCTGAGCCCGTGACGCTGGCCGACACGTCGATGCCCGCCGCGACTGCCGTCGCCTGCCGCGGGATCAGCAAGATCTGGGCACAGGGAACGCCCAGGGCTCATGAAGCGCTTCGCGGCATCGATATCGATATCGCGCCCGGCGAATTCGTCGCCTTTCTCGGCCCGTCCGGCTGTGGCAAGAGCACCCTGCTCTATCTCATCGCCGGCCTCGAGCAGGCCACCGACGGCGTAATCAAATCTTTCGGCGAGACGGTCGCTTCGCCCTCGCCTGAACGCAGCCTGATCTTCCAGGAAACCTCGCTGTTTCCCTGGCTGACGGTGTGGCAGAATGTCAGCTTCGGCCTGTCGATCCGCGGAGACGGCCTCGACCGGCGCAAGTCGGTCGCGCGCGCGGCGCTGCAGCGGGTCGGATTGGCCGAGGCCATGGACAAACGTCCGGACGAGTTGTCGGGCGGCATGCGCCAGCGCGTTGCGGTCGCGCGTGCGCTTGCGATGCGACCGAAGGTGCTGCTGATGGACGAGCCGTTCGCCGCACTCGACGTGCAGACGCGCCAGAAGATGCAGAATTTCCTCATCGACGTCTGGCGCGAGAGCAGCGCCTCCGTGCTCTTCGTCACGCACCATATCGACGAGGCCGTGGCGCTCGCCGATCGCGTCGTCGTCTTCACCGCACGGCCCGGCCGCATCAAGACCATCGTGCCCATCGACCTGCCGCGCCCGCGCGACCTGTTCTCGCGGGAATGCGAAGCGTTGCGCCTTCTCCTTACCGATCTGCTGCGCGACGAGGTCGAGCGCGCCTTTGCCGAACAGGAGGCTCTCGCCGAACCGGCTTGAGCACGCCAGCCCACAAAACCCTGGAAGGAACACGCCTTGGCTACGACCCTGATCCGCAGCCGCACGATGATTTCGCGCACCATCGACCGTCACCATTGGGAGGAGGTCGCTGACGGCGCGGTCCTGCAGGAGGACGGCGTCATTGTCGCGACCGGCACCTACGAGGCGCTGCAGAAGCGCTATCCGAATACGCCCGTGCTCGGGACCGGCAGGGAGATCATGCTGCCGGGCTTCGTCAACGGCCATCATCATGTGGGCCTTACTCCGGTGCAGCTGGGGTCTCCCGACATGCCGCTCGAGCTCTGGTTCATCACGCGCCTGGTGACACGCAACCTCAACATCTATCTCGACACGCTCTATTCGGCGTTCGAGATGATCGCGTCGGGCATTACGACCGTGCAGCACATCCATGGCTGGCTGCCGGGCAAGGTCGCCGAAGTCGAGGGCAAGGCCAACGACGTGATCCGCGCCTATGAGGACATCGGCATGCGCGTGTCCTATTGCTACGCCGTGCGCGACCAGAACCGCCTCGTCTACCAGGCCGACGACGAGTTCGTCGCAAGCTTGCCCAAAGCGCTGCAGGAGCCGATGAAGCGCTGGTTCGAGCGCTTCCAGACCAGTCTCGACGATGCCATGGGCATGTTCCAGAGCATGCACGCGGCGCATCACAACAAGAGCCGCGTCAAGATCCAGCTGGCGCCCGCCAACCTGCATTGGTGCTCGGACCGGGCGCTCACCATCTTGTCCGACACGTCCAAGAAATACGACGCGCCGATGCATATGCACCTTCTGGAGACCGCCTATCAGAAGGAATACGCATGGCGTCGCGGAGAATGCACCGCGCTGGAATATCTCGACCGCTACGACATGGTCGGGCCACGCCTGACCCTCGGTCACGGTGTGTGGCTGAACGAAAGCGACATCGAGCGCCTGGCGTCCGCCAAGGGCTGCGTCTGCCACAACTGCTCATCCAATTTCCGCCTGCGCTCGGGCGTCGCGGCGCTCAACCGTTTCGAGGCCATCGGCATCAACACGGCGATCGGCCTCGACGAGGCCGGACTCAACGACGACCGCGACATGCTGCAGGAGATGCGGCTGGTGCTGCGCGCCCATCGCGTGCCGGGCATGCTGGAGGACGACGTGCCGACCATGGCTCAGGTGCTGCGCATGGCAACCGTCGGCGGCGCCAGGACCACCGCTTTCGCGCCGCAGATCGGCACGCTCGAAGTCGGCAAGAAGGCCGACCTGTCGCTGATCGACTACGACCAGATCTCCTACCCCTATCTCGACGGGGAGACGCCGCTTCTGGATGCCGTGATCCAGCGTGCCAAGACCGAGGGCGTGAAACTCGTGATGTGCGACGGCGAAGTCATCTACGAGAACGGCCGGTTCAACCGTATCGACAAGGATGCCGCCCTCAAGGCGCTGCACGACGATCTGTCCAGGGCATTATCGGATGACGAGGTCGAGCGCCGGCAACTTTCCAAGGCGCTGTTACCGCATGTGCGGGAATTCTACGCCAGATATATCGACCCGGCGAAGCATGAACCCTTCTACAAGCAGAGCTCCCGGGCATGATGGAACCAGGCGAACGCACGCTCCTCATCCGCGGCGCGCGCATCTACGACCACGATGGCGACATCCACGATCCTCCGGTCCGCGACATCCTGGTCGTGGGCTCGCGCATCGCTTCGCTCACCGCACCCGGCGAGGACCTCGAAGCGAAAAGTGCTGCCACCGAGACCATCGAGGCGCGCGGCAAGCTGGTCATCCCGGGTTTCGTCAATGCCCATTATCATTCCTATGACGTGCTGGCGAAGGGCTTGCTCGAGGACATGCCGTTCGATGTCTGGGCGCTGCATTCTCAGCCCGCCTATTTCGGCAAGCGCAGCAAGGCCGAGATCCGCATGCGCACGCTGCTCGGCGCGCTTGAATGTCTGCGCAACGGCATAACCACCGTCCAGGACATGAACTCGCTGGTGCCGCAGGACGAGGAAACGCTGGATACCATCCTTTCGGCCTACAATGAGATTGGTATCCGCGTCGTCTTCTCGATTGCGGTCCGCGACATCGCCGCGCTCGACATCGCGCCCTTCCTGCCAGCCGACATGCCCGAAAGCGCGCTGGCCATCGTGCGCGGCATGCCGAAGAATGCGAACGAGGAGATCGCCTTTGTCGAACGGCAGATCAAGCGCCTCGATCCACTGCCGCCTCGCCTCGCCTGGGGTCTGAGCCCGTCGGGGCCGCAGCGTTCCTCACGCGCCTTGCTTGAAGGCATCGCAGATCTTGCCAAGCGCCTGGAACTGCCGGTCTTCACTCATGTCTATGAAACCAAGGCGCAGACCGCGAAGGCGCGCGCCATCTATGGTGATCATGGCGGCTCGATGATCCGCTACCTCGCCGACATCGGCCTGCTCACGCCGCGCACCACCATCGCCCATGGCGTCTGGCTCAGGCCGGACGAGATCGCCGTGATGGCCGAGCATGGCAGCGGAATAGCGCACAACCCGATCAGCAATCTCAAACTCAAGAGCGGGATCGCGCCGATGGCCACCGCGCTACGCGCCGGCGTCAATGTGGCGCTCGGCTGCGACAATTGCAGCTGCGGCGACTGCCAGAGCATGTTCCAGGCCATGAAGATGTACTGCCTTCTCGCGGCCGTCACCGACGCGAATCCGACCGGGGTTCACGCCCGCGAGGCGATGCGTGCCGCGACGATCGGTGGCGCGCGAGCCTTGAAGCTCGACGGCGAGATCGGCGCTATCCGCGCGGGAATGAAGGCCGACCTCGTGCTGATCGATCTTGAGGATATCGCCTATCAGCCGCTCAACAGCGCGGCACGACAGCTGGTCTTCAGCGAGACTGGACGTGGCGTCGACACCGTCATCGTCGACGGCGAGATCGTGATGCGCGAGCGACGCGTCACCGCGATCGACGAGGCCGCGCTACGCAACGAGCTCGCCGCGCTGATGCCCGCCTTCCGCAACGACTTCGCCCGCATCGCCGAGGCCAATGCGCCCGTCATTCCGTATCTCCTCGCCGCCAATGAGCGACTGAAGAGCCATGATGTCGGGCTCGACCGCTTCGTTTCCGGACGAGCTGTGCCAATCTGAAGATGCAGATGTGATCGCCACGTCAAGGCTGCTGCCGGCATCCGAAACCCTTCACAGAAGCTGCCCTTTACCAACTGCCGCGGGGATCGTATCTACGTCGTGTGATCGACGGCACGCTGGCCCCCGTCGAAACCGAGAATTGCCGCACCGCAATCACGCCGCGCGGCCCGCGTGAGCCGGCACGACGAACTGGAAAATCGCGCCAAGGGGTTGGTTGGGGGTGACCCACAAGCGCCCGCCATGCGCCTCGATGATCGAGCGGCAGATCGACAATCCCATCCCCAGACCGCCGGGCTTCGTCGTGTAGAACGGGTCGAAGACGCGTTCGAGACTGTCCGCGGCCAATCCCGGCCCGGAATCCTTCACCGCGACCAGGACGCCGTCAGGCTCGCCCTGAGCGGTGGTGATGACTACGTTTCGCGATCCCTTTGCGACGGTGCCCATGGCCTGGATTGCATTGACAATCAGGTTGAGGATCACCTGCTGCAATTGAACGCGATCACCTTTGACGAGTGGCAAACCGTCCTCGAGTTCCGTCTGCAACGAAACGCCGTTCTTCACCGCTTCGCTACGGGCGAGCTCAATGACCTCCCGGATCGCCTCGTTGATATTCAAGCAAGCGTTCTGTGGCGGCGCTTTTTTGATGAGATCACGAATTCGCTCGATGATGTCGCGAGCCCGATCAGTGTCCTTCACAAGGTAGCCGAGCGCGTCCCTGGCTCTCACAACATCCGGTGGGTCTCGGTCCAGGAAACGCAGGGCGGCATCGGCATTCATGGATGCCCCGGCTATCGGCTGGCTCACTTCATGTGCGATCGAGGCGGTGAGCTCGCCCATGGTGGCCACGCGGTTCGCATGCACCAGCTCCATCTGCACCTCCCGCAAGGCCTCCGCGGCCTGCTTGCGCTCGGTGATGTGCCGCCCGACGCCGCGGTAACCGATGAAGCGTCCACTCTTGTCGAAGATGGGGATCCCCGAGACGGACACGTAGCGCTTGCCGCCGTTGGGTGTGGGACGCGCGAGCTCGAAATCCCGAAATGGAAGGTGGGCATCGAGCGTCTCCCGGTGCTTGCGCCAGGCCTCCGCGTCAGGCTCGACGTAGGGCACCTCCCACCGCGTTTTACCAATCTCGGAGCCCGCCGCCGGCGCATCGGAAAGCCGTTCAGCGAACTCCTGGCGTGTGAAGCGATGTTGCGCATCGGATTCCCAGTACACGTCGAAGGAGAATTGTACCAGGGTGCGAAAGCGCTCCTCGCTTTCCCTCAGGGCTTCTTCCGACCGCTTGCGTTCCGTCAGGTCCACGACAAAGGAGACGCCCTGGTCGCCGTGCTCGTCGAATGCAGCCATGCCGATCAACACGGGCGCGCGGCTGCCGTCCTTGCGGATATATTCTTTCTCGAACGGCTGCACGCTCCCCATCTTCTTCAGCTCCGGAATCCAGTATCGCTCCTGGCGGTCGAGCCATTCCGACGGCGTAAGGTCAGTCCAGCGCAACCGGCCCGAGACGAGATCCTCCCGGTCGTATCCCACGATTCGCAGAAACGCATCATTGGCTTCCAGAATCCGACCTCCAAGATCCCAAATGATGATTCCAATGACGTTTGCGTCGACCAGCCGTCGGATCTTCGCCTCGCGTTCGCTGAGATCGCGGTACAGACTGGCGTTTTCAAGCGCGATCGCCGCTTGCGAGGCGAGCAGCTTCAGCACCGCGACGCGCGCCGGCGCAAAAACGTGGGCCGTCAATGTATTCTCGAGATAGAGCACGCCAATGAGCTTGCCGTGATTGATCAAGGGCAAGCCGAGAATGGAAAGAGCCCGTCGCCGACGAAGGTAAGGATCGGAAGCAAACGGAGGCTGTACCGCAGCATCGTCGAGAATGACGCATTCGCGAGTTCGCAGCACGTAGTGGAGAACCGATTCCGGTAGCACCGCCGCGCTCAAGCGCATCTCGCGCAGTTGCACGACGATCGTGTCATCGCGGATTGTGGCTTCAGCCTCGATGCGAGGCTCGACGCCGTGCGACAGGATCAACAGGCCGCGCTCGGCTCCTGCCTGTTCAATGGCCGTGCGCAAGAGCGTGTCGATGAGCTTCTCTAGCACCATCTCGCCCGACACCGCTTCCGAGACCTTGATGACGGTGCCAAGGTCAAGCTGCTCGATCGGCGTCCCGATCGTGCTCATCGGGCCGGGGTCCGACCTCTCCTGCCTGAGTTGCGGATACATCGTCTCAAGTTGCCGCACCTTCCCGTCAGCTTGCCAGCGCACATAGCCGTAGCGGGCCTCCCGCAGATAGGCGCGCGCGATAGTCTCAAACCCACGCGTTGCGTAGAAGCGCCCGGCGAGCTCGTTGGCGAGCGCCTCATGGTGCACGAAGCCGTTTTCTCGAGCCGAGCGAATCGCATGGTCGTAAAGACGCATGGCATCAAGATCACGGCCTTCGATGCGTGCCCTCTCGGCTTGTACCAGGGCCGCACGGTTTTCAAAGTTTTGTGGACAGCAATGGGCCCAGCTCTCCAGCTGGCCCTGGTGTTTTGAGACCAGACCGAGAAAGTGGGAGCGCTCATCGGCGCGCGCAGCATCCAAACAGGCCGCGAACGCCAGCGCGGCAAAGAACTCGTACTCCGCGATCTCGAAATACGCGACGAACGACGGAGAGAGCCGCCGCTGTGCCTGGTCCGCCGCCTCCACGGCGGACGCGTAGTCGGCCGCAAGATAGCGCGCCTGCAGCTTGCGGATCCAATATCGCCAGGCAGCGTATGCCAGACCGGGGTCGCTCGCGAGCCGCTCCTCGTATCGACGCTCGTCGAACTCAGCATCGCTGAAGCAGCCGAACATCGGTGTCTGGCCCCTGATCGTCCGGATCAGCCCGAGTTGTGCCCTGATCACATCGGCGATGAGACCGAACTGCGTCTTCTGCGCGAACTCGAGCGAAGCACTGGCCTCTCGCTGTACCGATGAGAGCGGCTCGCCGCTGGCGAGAAGATGCGTAATCAAAGCTCCGCGCGCAATGTTCGCAAAGCTCAGGTCCCCGGTTTCCCGCGCTGCCCCGAGCGCGGTTCGCACCAGCGCAATGCCCGTGCTCACGTGGCGTGTCCAGGGGACCACATGCGCAAAGCCCAAGTAGACGCGAGCCTTGAATCCGAGCAGCCCACCGTTCTCGACCAGGTCCACACCGAGCTGGCCGAAGCGGAATCCCGACTGATAATCGCTGAACCGCGGCCCCAGGAGCATTCCGAGCCAGACGTAGGCGAAGCACGACGCGCCGCGATTGCCATGCTCCAGGCTCAAATTGGCCATCCGAGCAATGACGCGACAGTGCAGATTTGTGTCGGTGAACAGAGCCGGCGGCAGCAGCTCCGCGAGAACGTCCATGGTCGCGCACCAGGTCGGATCACTCATTGCCGGCAAGTCGACGAGCGCTTCGATCGAGCGGCTTCCGAGCTGCCGCCACATCTCTTCGAATTCCCGCTCGACCTCCCCGTCGGTCGGGTGCGGCGACCAAGCAATACCGACGCGCCGCAGATATTCGAGGCCCACCTCGACGGCGCGATCGCTTTTAGCCAGGGTCATGTAGAGGGGTATCCGCACACAGGAGATAGCGGCAAGATGGGCCAGGCTTGTGGCGCGACACGACAGCGCCGCAAGCCGCGCCTCGGCCACCGAGAGCTCGCCGGTGAGGAACTCGCATTCGGCCCGAAGCAGCTCCAGGGCAAGACCGAGCTCGTAGCGCCGTTCCCAGCAGTCTTCCGGCAGCAGGCGCTGCCCCTCGATCAGATAGTTCAGCGCCGGCGCATAGGCCGTCGCGCGTTTCGCGCGTTGGCCGGCGAGCAGATTGAGTTCAGCCAACTGCTCGCGTTCGTCGAGCGAGGTGATCAAGGCCGAGCCGCGATTGAGCTGATTGACAATCTCGAAAATCGCCTCCTCTCGTTTCTCCAGGGGTGTCTGCGCCAGCAGCTGCCTGCCAATTCGCAGGTGGACTTCCGCGCGGCGTTCATCCGGGATCAGCGAGTAGGCGGCTTCCTGGACGCGGTCGTGGACAAACCTGTAGACCCCCGTCAGGTGCTCAACCAACTCCTGGCGAACGGCCTCCCACAGAGTCGCATGAACCTGCTGCTCCGTCACCTCGAGGACCATCGACAGTGTGGTGACTTCGGTGATGTTGCCGACACAGGCCAAATGCTGCAAGGCATTTTGTGTGTCGGTTGGCAAGCTTGTCAGCTTGCCGATCATGAGGTCCACGACGTTATCGGTGTGGCTCTTGGCCTGAATGCGATCGAGATCCCAGCACCAGCTCCCTGCCTCATGATCGAAGCGGATCA